>ERZ1673736.256-NODE-256-length-89938-cov-20.108174_pt1 | contig 89938 bp, 71 predicted proteins | sample MGYA00580212_ERZ1673736 | MGnify/ENA primary metagenome ERZ1673736 (study PRJEB41218, sample SAMN15661752) | gut metagenome | host: Homo sapiens | place: Canada: London | collected 2015-08-20/2019-03-30 | study: EMG produced TPA metagenomics assembly of...
GAACCCACGTATCTAGCTTGGAAGGCTAGTGTTCTACCATTGAACTACACCCGCGGAGTGCCCAGTTCCGGAATCGAACCAGAGACACGAGGATTTTCAGTCCTCTGCTCTACCAACTGAGCTAACTGGGCACATCACTTATTCATGATGCGCTTGCTTTGAGTCGCACTCGCGTGTTTTATAGTACAATAACCACACTCTTTTGTCAAGCGATTTTTTTATTTAATTTTAACGTGAAGCGAAAAGTTTATTTCCACTTTAAAGTGGGGCAAAGTAGATTTTAGTCTTACACTTTTAATTTTAAGATGCCTGAAGCAAAAGGTCTAATACCTCATTATTTTCCAATTTGCCAGAATGCAACTGCACTGGCTGCTGCTACATTTAATGAATCTACCCCATGAGACATCGGAATTTTTACAGTATAATCACAGTCTGCAATTGTTTCTTTAGCAAGTCCGTCCCCTTCTGTTCCAAGAACTATTGCAAGTTTTTCTTCTGCCAAAAGTTCCTCGTTATCAATTGATACCGAATCATCAGTTAATGCCATAGCGGCTGTCTTAAATCCTAATTCTTTAAGTTCACTTACTCCTTTTTCTTTGTCCAAAAAAGTCCAAGGAATCTGAAATACCGTTCCCATACTTACTCTTATCGCTCTTCTATACAACGGATTACTGCATCCATGAGTGAGCAAAACCGCATCCATGTTTAAAGCTGCTGCCGAACGGAAAATCGCTCCCACATTTGTAGGATTCATTACATTTTCAAGAACTGCTATACGCCTTGCTTTGCTACAAACTTCTGAAACATTAGGAAGTTGTGGGCGATGCATTGCACACAACATTCCTCTTGTTAATTTAAATCCTGTCAACTGTGTAAGCACTTCAAATGGCGCCGTATACACAGGAACTTCTCTACATCTGTCTATAATAGGTTTTGCTTCTCCATCAATATGCTTACGTTCAACAAGCATTGATATCGGCTCACATCCCGCATCCAACGCCCTTTCAACTACCTTTGGACTTTCTGCTATGAATATTCCTTTTTCAGGTTCATGCCTGTTAAGAAGCTGCCCTTCCGACATTCTTGCATAAATATCTAACTGCGGAGAATTAAAATCAGTTATCTCTATAATATTTGCCATAATGCTCCTTTTTCTAATAAGACTTTTTCTTTATTCGTAATCGGTTACAATTCTATAGATTGCAACTCATACTTATTTTTATAAGTCATAATAGCGATACTCAATTCTAATAAGACTTAACCTTTGTCCATAAACCGGCACAGAATTCTTTTAATTCAGTATCCTGATATTTAAATGTTTCATTTAACGGATTTGAAATATCAGGCGCACATGCTGAAATTCCTTCATATTCATCATCTCTAAAATATTCATAAACCGATTTTACTGCACTATCATATCCTATATATTCCGTATTCTGCTTTGCCACGTCCTCCCTTAGCATAAAATTAATGAATTCATTAGCAAGTTTTGTATCTTTACACTGCTTAGTAATAACCATACTGTCATACCACACATTTGAGCCTTGCTCAGGGACAAAGAAATCCATATCTTCATTTTCTGACATAATATATGCTCCATCTCCTGAGTATACAACTGCCATTGCTTTATTGCCTGAAATCATATTGTCAATAACATCATCTCCGGCATAAACAGGATGCATAATTTCACGCTGGTCAACAAGCCAGTCATATGCCTTCTTTAGTTCATCATGATTTGAAGTATTCATTGAATAACCTAACACTTTCAATGCAACCATGAATGAATCTCTTTCTGAATCATACATATAAATATTGCCTGCATATTTTTTATTTTTTAAGATTTCCCAACCTTGTGCCAAATCTGCCTTATCTACAATATTTTTGTTATATAAAATTCCTACAGTTCCCCAATAGTAAGGCACTGTATATTTGTTTTCAGGATCATATTCATTCTCAAACAGATTACTGATAACATTATCCTTATTTGTTATTAAATCCCAATTAACCGGCTGAATTCTTTCTTCTTTTATAAGTCTTTCAACCATATAGTCAGACGGTACTAAAATGTCATACTCAGCTCCACTTAACAGTTTTGTATACATTGACTCATTTGAATCATATGTTTCGTAAACAACTTCACAGTCATATTCTTTTTCAAATTTAGTCAGAAGATTTGTATCCATATATTCTCCTGAATTAAACACTCTAAGTACCTGACGGTTTTGTTCTTTAACAAATCCATAAACACATCCGCCCGCAATTGCAATTGCCAATATAACTGAAAGCACCGGAGCAAATTTCTTCCACACTCCATGTCCCTTTGATGCAATTTCATTTGCCTCTCTGTGCTGTCTTTTTGCAATGGCAGGAATTACGTTTACAACAATCAAAATAATTACAACTGCTAAAATAAGAAGAGTTGACAGTGCATTAATTGTCGGATTTGTTCTTTTTGTCATGTTATAAACTACTATTGAAATGTTTTGGACACCATTTCCCGTTACAAAATATGAAACTACAAAGTCATCAAGTGACATTGTAAATGCAAGTAGCATTCCAGCATAAATTCCAGGCTTTAACATTGGAATTATAACCTTTGTAAGTGCTTGAAAAGGTGTTGCTCCTAAATCCATTGCAGCATTTGCAAGGTTGTGATCCATTCGTCTTACCTTAGGATAAACACTTGTTATTACATATGGCGTACAAAATGCGATATGTGCAAGCAACATTGTCAAATATCCTCTACCTAATTTAATAGAAGAAAATAAAATCATCAGACCTATAGCCGTAACAATATCAGGATTCATAATAGGAAGGTCATTTACGCTAAGAACCCATTCTTTAAGAACCTTTCTACTTCTTGAAAGTCCGATTGAAGTAATTGTCCCAAGAACAGTTGATACCAATGTTGAAATTATGGCAATACTGATTGAAACATAAACAGCCGAAATAATATCTCTGTCCGTAATTAATTTTTCATACCATCTAAATGAAAATCCTGTAAAATGAGTAAGTGACTTCGATGAGTTAAATGAAAATAACATTGTAATTGCAATTGGCAAATAGAAAAATATAAAACACAACGCAATATATAACTTTGGTCCTATTGAAACTTTCTTATTCATCTATTCACCTCCTGCTTCCTCAGAGTCAATCTTTTTCATTAATCTGATTAATCCTAATATAATAATTGCAAGGATAATAGAAATCGCACTTCCGAAATTCCAGTCTCCAACTGATATAAACTGATTTTCAATTAAATTTCCAATAAGTACATACTGACGTCCACCTAGTAAAGATGGAATTACGAAACTTGATATTGAAAGTAAAAACACCATCGTTACACCACTTATAACACCCGGAATCGAAAGTTTAAAAATAACTTTTGTAAAAGTTTGAAATCTATTTGCTCCTAAATCATTTGCTGCCTCTACTAAGGAATAATCCATTTTGGCAAGAGATGTATGGATTGGAATTACCATAAACGGAAGCAAGTCACATACTAATCCCATTACAACTGAAAAATCTGTATACATCATTGTTACAGGATTTATTCCTAAAACCTTTAATAACGAATTTACAATTCCATTGTCTGATAGCAAACTAATCCATGCATAAGTTCTAAGCAAAGTATTAATCCACATAGGAATTGTAACCAGCAAAATTAAAATATCCTGAACACTCTCGTCAAATTTTGCAATAATATATGCCATCGGATATGCAAACACCACACAAATTCCTGTAGTAATCAATCCCATCTTAAGAGATTTTATAAATACATTTAAATATACAGGATCTGATATTTTCTTAAAATTGTCTAATGTAAAATGTATGGTCAACACGGAATTGTCGCCTGCCGTAACTGAATACAACACAATCAATAACAGCGGCACAACAATAAGCAAAAATGACCAGAACACATACGGTTTTATTAAATTTTTATAATGTCCCATTTCTTCCTCCTGTAAAACATGTAATGCCCCCGCCCTTCGGTCGGCGGCTATTCGTCGGAAACATTTATAGAAAATGAACTTCGTTCATTTTGTTTCCTCCTATTAATAATCCATCTTATACATAACCTGAATGTCAAATGGGTCAATTGTCATTCCAACCTTAAGCCCCACTTCATAATCATCTGTTGTATGAACTTTATAATTTCTATATTTTGTTTCAACAAGATACTCATAGTGAACTCCCATAAATACCTTTGAAATAATTGTGCCTACAAGCTGTGCCTCTTCGGGTTTTACAATATCCATATCTTCAGGACGAAGAACTACTTCAATTTCTTCATTATCTTTAAACCCTTTATCAACGCACTCCCATTCAATATCATCAAATTTTACCAGACAATCCTTAAGCATATTTCCTTCTATAATATTTGACTCGCCAATAAAATTTGCAACAAATCTGTTTTCAGGTTCGTTGTAAATATCCATAGGCGTACCAATCTGCTGGATAACACCATCATTTAAAACAACAATCGTGTCGGACATTGACAACGCTTCTTCCTGGTCATGAGTTACAAATACGAAAGTAATTCCTACTTCTTTCTGAATCTTTTTTAGTTCAATCTGCATGTCCTTTCTTAATTTTGCATCAAGTGCTCCAAGTGGTTCATCAAGAAGCAAAACTTTAGGTTCATTTACAAGAGCTCTTGCTATGGCAACTCTTTGCTGCTGTCCACCTGAAAGTCTTGTAACATCTCTCTTTTCAAATCCTTCGAGTCCAACTAAAGCTAAAATATTTTTAACTTTTTTATCTATTACGTCCTTATCCATTTTTTTCAAATTAAGACCAAAAGCCACATTATCATATACATTTAAAAATGGAAAAAGAGCATATTTCTGAAATACCGTATTTATTTCTCTTTTATATGGCGGAACCTTTGCAATATCTTTACCATTAAACAAAACCTCTCCATTGTCTGCTGATTCAAATCCGCCTAAAATTCTAAGAAGTGTTGTCTTTCCGCATCCACTAGGTCCAAGCAATGTCAAAAATTCATTTTCATATATATTTAAATCTATTCCTTTTAAAACCTGCTGGTCATCGAATGTCTTTGTTATTCCTTTTAATTCAATAATCTTATTGCTCACTGTATATCCTCCAATCTTTTTATTAGTTCCAATTTTTTACAATTGTATATGTTAATCAACACACCTATAAATTTATGGTAGTTCTTAGTCGTCATTATAAATCAAGTGATAAACTTACCATTATTGTTTCGATATTTTTAGAAACTCGGTGGTGAACTTACCCATATTATTGTTGCACCTTTTTTTGATTCTATATGATGGCTGTATTTTGCTTCATAATAAAATGACTCGCCTTTTTTTGCCTTATAAATCTTTCCACCTATATGGATTTCCACGCTTCCCTTTAATACGTATCCAAATTCTTCTCCCTCATGAGGATTGTCCGGATACGTCGAACCTCCCTGTTCTAATGTAAGAAGAATCGGTTCCATCGTATTCTTTTGGGCATTAGGGATTATCCACTGTATGGAATTCTTTAATTCACTATCATTTTTTTCAAAATAATCCTCTTTTGAAAAAACTATCTGCTCATCCTTCGTATCATTAAAAAAATCTTTTAAATCCGTTCCCAGACACTGCAAAATATCTGTCAATGTTGCAATTGATGGAGATGTAAGATTGTTTTCAACCTGAGAAATAAACCCCTTAGAAAGTTCTGCCCTGTCAGCCAGTTCTTCCTGCGTTAATCCCCTCTCCATTCTCAATTCTTTTATCTTAAATCCTATATCCATTATTTTTTCCTTTATTTTCAAATACTAACCTTAATGTTTAGTAAAACTAAACCCAGATACACTATACAAAATCGCATTTTTATTGTCAATATTTTTGATAACACATTTTTGTAAAATGATGTATACTAATAATGTTGATAAAAATTAAAGATGCAATGATTTAAATTAAGATAGAAGGGATTTTTAATATGACATTTACATATGAGCGAAAAGCAAATTATTATGAAACTGATATGATGGGAGTTGTTCATCATTCAAATTACTTAAGATATTTTGAAGAAGCCCGAATTGCTTTTATGGATTCCTTAGGTATACCTTATAAAGAATTAGAAGAGAATGGTATTATGTCACCTGTTCTTAGTGTTCAATGTGAATACAAGCGTATGGTTCAGTTTGGCGAAACAATGCTTATTAAGGTTAGCCTTATCGAATACAATGGCATTCGTATGAAATTAAATTATGAAATAGTTGATAAAAAATCCGGCAAAGTAACAACTCGAGGCATTACAAGCCATTGCTTTTTAAGTAAAAACGGAAGACCTGTTTCATTAAAAAACAACATGACTGAATACCATGAGAAATTCTTAGAGTGTTTAGATAAAGTATCTGATAATCAGTAAACAAAGAATATCATGAAAATATTCTATCAGACATTTTTAAGAACTGAACAATCTGTTCATTAACAGACTTTATTATATTAGGAAACAACAAAGGCAAAGGGAAATTTTCCCTTGCCTTTATTTTATGGTTATCATTTCTATAAACAATATTTACCTTCCCTGCTCTTCTATTTTTTTAGCCAAATCTTCTAAATATTCCCATCTGTTCATCTTTTCCATTAAAAGAGTTTCTGTTTCTTCTTTAGAATCTATCAATTCTTTTAGTTTTACAGAATTAGTAGCATTTTTGTTCATTTCATCATCTAATTTTTCAAGTTTTTCTTCTAATTTAGATATGTCATCTTCTATGATTTCATATTCTCTCTGCTCATTGTAAGAGAATTTCAATTTTTTATTTCTATTTTTATAGTCTGACTTACCATTTTTATCTTCTGAAGAATTTTTTGACTTTGAATTTGAAAAAATATTTTCTTCCGGTGTTTCATTTTCCTTCTTTTTATTAATGTAATCTGTGTAACCACCTTCATACTGACGAATCACACCATTTCCTTCAAATGAAAATATTCTTCTTACAACTCTGTCGAGGAAATATCTGTCATGAGAAACAGTAATTACAATTCCATCAAAACTATCTAAATAATCTTCTAATATTGTCATTGTTTCTATATCCAAATCATTTGTAGGTTCGTCTAAAATAAGAACATTTGGTGCTTCCATAAGAACTCTTAAAAGATTTAGTCTTCTTCTCTCGCCACCTGATAATTTGCCAATCTTACTGTACTGTTGTGATGATGGGAACAAGAATCTTTCAAGCATAACTGATGCCGAAACAAGCCCTTCTTCAGTTCTGACAAATTCAGCAGTATTTTTAATGTAATCAATAACTCTGTCTTCAGAATCCATATAAGCAATTCCCGCATCTTTGTCATTTTCAATTTCCTGAGTATAATAACCCATCTTAATTGTCTGTCCAATATTAATATTTCCACTGTCAGGCTTAATTCGGCCATCAATAATCTTCATCAAAGTTGTTTTTCCGCATCCATTCTTTCCTACAAATCCGACTCTGTCACCTTTCAGGAAATTGTATGTAAAATCTTTGATTAACACATTGTCTCCGTAAGCCTTAGAAATATTTTCAATTTCGATGGTTGTTCTTCCCATTCTGGACTTTATACTGCTAAGTTCAATTTTTTCATCCTCTACTATTCCCTGCTGATTTTTCAAATTTTCATATCTTTGAATATGAGCTTTCTGCTTCGTAGACCTTGCTCTTGCACCTCTTTGCATCCACTCAATTTCTTTTCTTAAAATACTCTGACGTTTACGTTCGCTGGCTTTGTCACTCGCTTCTCTTTCTGCCTTACGTTGCAAATATCCTGAATATTTCTCCTGATAACTGTAAATCTTTCCTTTATCAAGTTCGATTATTCTATTTGTTACACTATCTAAAAAATATCTGTCATGAGTTACCATTACAAGAGCGCCTTTAAATGCCTTAAGCTGATTTTCAAGCCACTCAGCCATTGTGCTATCTAAATGGTTTGTAGGTTCATCTAAAATTAAAATATCACATGGTGTAAGCAACACCGAAACCAAAGCCAGTCTTTTTCTCTGTCCTCCTGACAATTCTCCTGTTTTCTGTTCAAAATCCGTTATTCCTAAACGTGTCATCATACTTTTAGCTTCTATAAGTTCATTTTCATTTGCATGATGATGTACCATATTCTGTACACTTTCTATGACCGTATCCTCATCATTAAACTTAGGATTCTGTGGCAAATAGTGAATCATTAAATTCGATGCCTTAATTACTTTTCCTTCATCCGGCTCTTCTATTCCTGCCATTATTTTTAATAATGTAGATTTTCCTGTTCCATTTATGCCAATAACACCTACTTTGTCTCCTTCATGAAGATAAAAGCTTGCTTTATCAAATAATTTTCTTTCCGTAAAAGAATGTGTTATATTTTCAACTGATAATATATTCAAATTAATGCCTCTTTTCATTATTCTAATTATTTCAAATTTCAATAATTTTCACAAAAAAACGAAATTTTTATATATTTTAGTAAATTTTTTTATTTTTTACTTTCTTTTTATTTATTCTATATATTTGTTAAAAAAAATTTTTAACCATTTTTGCTCAGAATGCCCATTTATACGGCAAAACCTTTTTAAATTTTAACAAAACAAACTATTCATTGCAACTTATTTATCTTTCTTTATCCTATTCTTAAATATGTTAAAAGACTGTGTCCTACTCTTGACATTTTTTGAATTTTAAGGCATTATTAATAGGCGTAATATTTTTGTAATAAATTTACGACTTTTCGTAATAATTATTCGTAATTAATTATATAATAATTGGAGGTTAGTTTTGAAACGTAAAATTTACAGTTCTTTAGTTTTTACTTTTATGTTTGCAGCAGTAGGACTTGTAACAGTACACGCTGATGATTCAGTTTCAATACCTGATACTAATACAGTAGCAATTGAAACATCAACAGCTTCAGAAGTAGAAACATCAACAGAAAATTCATACAACAATATAACTAGTACAGATAACACAGACAATACATTAGATATTAATAAATCAGTCAAAGTTAACAAGAAAATCAAATTACAGAAATCATTAAATCTTGATTCTGAATCAGTAAAAGATATGACTTTTACAGCTGATGACTCAACTGTAGTTAAGGTTTCAAAGGCAGGTACTGTTACCGGTCTTAAGACAGGTTCAACAACTGTTACTGTTACTTCTGACACAGATGATTCAGTATATGCCACTGTTAATCTTGATGTTAAGAGCAGTTACACAGCAAGTCAGTTAAGATATATGTCATCTATCATTTACAGCGAAGCATGTGGAGAACCATATGCCGGAAAGAAAGCCGTTGGTATTGTAGTTGCTAACAGAATGAAATCAAGTCTCTTCCCTAACACAATTAAAGGTGTTCTTTATCAGAGACGACAGTTCACTCCTGCAAGAAACGGTTCACTTAACAGATCTTTAGCATTATATGATAGCGGAAGAATGGATTCTGACTGTATTGCAGCAGCTAAGGAAGCATTAAATGGTGATAAGACAGTTGTTTACAAGAACTCAACTATCAACATGACAAAGACATTATTCTTTAGCAGATATATTTACAGAAGTAAATTTAGAATTGCACATCATATGTTTAAATAATTTATATAAAAAAGCTTAGGCCTTTAAGGTCTAAGCTTTTTTTATTAGTGCCACTCCGACAGCAGCAATTATTCCCTCAGTTACAGTCATTGCCAGCCATACACCTGTCATTTTCCATAGAAAACTCATTATAAACGCCATTGGAATTATAACCACAAACCCTCTGCCAAAAGATATTATATATGAAGGAATTACTTTTTCTCTTGCAGCAAAATAAGTAGCCATCACAATATTCATTCCAATAAATAAAATTGAAGTAAAGTATAAATACATTCCTTTAACTGCTATAGCCTGAAGCTGCATATTTCCTTCACCATTAAATACAGAAGTAATTGGATTTGCAAATAACAAAATAACTGCATATATTACTATAGAAATCAAAGTTACAGCAGTAATTGCATATTTAAATAACTGTTTCTGCATCTTCTTGTCATTTTTCCCATATGCCGCACTAAACAAAGGTTGGCTTCCCTGTGCTACACCTGTGTAAATTGAAATCACTACAAGGGCTAAATTTGCAATAACACCATATGCTGCCACCCCTACATTTCCCTGTAAGCCTAATATAATTATATTAAACACAAAAATCACTATGCCTGATGACATTTCTGCAACAAACGAAGGAATTCCAAGCATTATTATTGATTTAATAAATGACGCTCTTATTTTTGCTACTTTAAATTTAATGTTGCTATTCTCTGAAACAATATGTCCCGATAACACCATAAGTCCCATAATCGGCGAAAATCCGGTTGCAAGGACAGCTCCAAACATTTCCATGCTAAATTTAATTACCAATAAATAATCTAAAATAATATTGCCAAAACTACCTACTAACATTGCTATCATAGAAAGTCTGGGATTTCCATCATTTCTAACAAATGCATTCATTACATTATTTAATACAAATGCCGGACCAAACATGAGAAGAACTTTTAAATAAATAGATGTCATATGGTAAACCTGTTTATTTGCCCCCAACAGCGTTGCTATATTTCCCGAAAAAATAATCCCTGTTAAGAAAAATATTATTCCAATAACGATTGCCATAAACACTGTATTCATAAAACTTTCATTATACTTCTTATTTCCCTGATTTTTCATTATTGCATATTTAGTAGCTCCACCTATTCCAAGCATTAACCCACTTCCGTTAATAACGCTGTAAACCGGCAGTGCCAAATTTAGAGCCGCAAGTCCATTTGCACCTAGTCCAAATGATATAAAGAAAGTATCTGCTAATATATAGCATGACAACCCTATCATTCCTAAAACATTAAAAACTGTATATTTAATAAATTCTTTTAAGTTTCTGTTCATTATTCCCTCTTTCTATTTTAAAAATATTGTTTAGCATTTCATTATTCTTTTATTACACAAATTCTGCCGTCCACTATTTTCTTCTGTTATTTATTACAAAAAAATCGCCGGAACTTCATATCTTCAAAGACCTAACGATATGAACTCCAGCGTTATACGCTACTACCCGGTGGCAGTTAATTTATATACTTTTCTTCTGAAAAAAGTAACATATAATTTTATATTTGTCAATTAGCATAAATGTTACAATATCAAAAAAATTTTTCTTATTATAAATAAATTTTATGAGTCATTGCAACTTAAAATATGATATATTGCATTTTCATCAAGTACTTGTATGAACCACTCTTTTCATTCACTATATATTCCATTTTCAATTGTTACAAACCGTAACAAATTAATTCGATTTTTTTCGTTTTTGTTCTCATTTTTTATTATTTATTACGGTTTGTCATATTATTCCTTTAAGAAAACCCTTGACAAAAACTGTTTTTTAAGGCATTATTAATAAACGTAACAAATTTGTAACATTTGTAAAATATAAGCGTAACATTTGGAGGTAGTTGTGAAATTAAAGATTTATAGTTTACTAATGATAGCATTTATGCTTATTGCATCAAGCATTACAATGGTAAACGCAGATATTAATTCAACAAACAAATCACAGATAAGTATTACGAAGACAGTTAAGGTAAATAAGACATATAAGATAAAGAAACTTTTAAAAAGCAATGGTAACAATGTTGATTACTACTCTTTTAAATCAAGTAACAAAAAGGTTGCTAAGGTTTCAAAGAAAGGTACTGTTACCGGTTTGAAGGCCGGCAAGGCAACAATTACAATAACAAGTAAAGTTAACGGTTCAACTTATAGAAAAATTAAGGTAACTGTTAAGAATCGTTATAATAACAGTGATTTAAGAATGCTTTCTTCAATTATCTACAGTGAATCAGGCAATCAGGTTTATGCCGGTAAGAAAGCTGTAGGAATTGTAGTTATGAACAGAGTAAAATCTTCACTCTTCCCTAACACAGTTAGCGGAGTTGTTTATCAGAGTGGACAGTTTACTCCTGCAAGAAATGGTTCTCTTAGCAGATCATTATCATTATATGACAGCGGTAATTTAAATTCTGACTGCATTAAAGCTGCTAAAGATGTTTTAAATGGAGACAATACAGTTTCATACAATAGTAAAACTATTGATATGAGCAGTTACTTATATTTCAGTGGTTATGTACCAGGATGCAGATTACAGATACAGAATCACCAGTTTAAATAAAATTGAATAATATTACCGGAATAATCCGGCAGTAATATACTTATCTAAGAAGAGGCAGTTGCTTTAGTGATTTAATCACAGACGCAACTGCCTCTTCTATATTTAATCTATAATTATTCCTCTATCTTTTTCTGTATCATAGCATCTGTACTCCAGTTGAATCGATTTATCTTCTGAATCTGCATATACAGTTGTTCTACTAGCTGTTGCCGCAAAAACACTTGCACTCATTACACATACTAATAAAGCAGTGAAACAAATTCCCCATTTGCATTTTCTTTTTCTCATCTCTGTGTCCTCCTCTTTCCTTTAAATATAAAAGCGATAGAATTAATGATATTATCTCAACTTGTGTTGTGGATTCATATCAGAACTCTATCGCTTTTATTATTTATGCTTCTTTTTCAATTATCTTTGTTAATAATAGTGTTAAATAACTTCCCACTAATAAAACTATTGTCCATACCTGATCCCACCAATAAAACATAATAGCTGCAATTACTATGTTAACAATTACGGCAACTATTATTGTGATTGTATTATTCTTAATATTTTTGCTTAATACATAAATATTATATCCAATAATCAATCCTAAGACTATGTAAATAATAATCTCTTTTCCTATTCCTTCCCATGCCTTATAAGACATTGAAACTTCCTTATTAACAAGTCTCACCAGATAGTTTGCCAAGATACATGCTAATGTTGCAATTGCACTTGTAATTCCCGCCAAATACTTTTTCATATCGCTCCTCCTATAAATTATATTGTCCCTTTGATATATACATATATTACTCTCTAATACTTTGTGTGTCAATATATTGTTTGCCGTTATATTTAATTTAATATAATATGTTCTGTTTATTCATAAATTTTAAGAGCCAAAAAAGGCACAACTCATGAATTTAATTCTATGAGCTATGCCCTTTCGCATTATCTTAATTTATTTAATTATTTACCCTTTTACGCTCTGTTCTGGGCATCTACTAAGTTTTCACTGTTATACATATGTCTTAACTTAGGTTTTTCAATCTTACCTGTTGGATTTCTAGGTACATCCGCAAAAATAATTTTTCTAGGTCTCTTGTAACGTGGAAGTTCCTTACAGAAATTATTAATATCTTCTTCTGTTGTTGCTACACCTGGTTTCAATTCAATAATTGCAGCTGATATTTCACCTAATCTTGTATCAGCAATACCTATTACAGCTACATCCTTAATATCAGGATGTTTGCTTAAGAAGTTTTCTATCTGAACCGGATAAATATTTTCACCACCGGAAATAATAACGTCTTTCTTTCTGTCTACAAGGTATATAAATCCCTCACTATCCTGCTCAGCCATATCTCCTGTGTATAACCAGCCGTCTTTAAGTGTTTCTGCTGTTGCCTTAGGGTCGTTGTAATAACATTCCATTACACCGGGTCCTTTAAGAATTAATTCACCGACATCTCCCTGCTTAACTTCTACACCATTTTCATCCACAATCTTAACTTCCCATCCATATCCCGGAACACCGATTGCACCAACATGGTCAATATTTTCGACTCCTAAATGTACAGCACCAGGTCCAATAGATTCACTAAGACCATAGTTAGTGTCATACTGATGATGAGGGAAAATTGTTTTCCATTTTTTAATTAAACTCTGTGGAACCGGCTGTGCACCAATATGCATAAGTCTCCACTGGTCTAATTTATAATCTTCAAGCTTAACATCACCTTTTTCTATTGCAAGCAAAATATCCTGAGCCCATGGTACTAAAAGCCACACAATTGTACACTGCTCATTTGATACTGTTTCAAGAATTGTCTTAGGTGTAACACCTTTAAGCAATACTGCCTTTCCTCCCACAAGAAAACTTCCAAGCCAGTGCATTTTTGCACCTGTATGGTAAAGTGGAGGAATGCAAAGGAATACATCATCCTTAGTCTGTCCATGATGTTTCTGTTCAACTTTTGCTGCATGCATTAAACTTCTGTGTTTATGTAAAATAGCTTTAGGGAAACCTGTTGTTCCAGATGAAAAGTAAATTGCCGCATAATCATCATCTGTTAATTTAATGTCAGGTGAATAGCTTGGGCAATTTGCTGCTAACTTATCATAATCTTCAGCAAATGTTGGGCAGTCACCACCTACATAGAATAAAATTCTCTTTTCATCAATTTCATCAACGATTTCTTCTACACGGCCTGTAAATTCAGGTCCAAATACTAATACATCTACTTCTGCAAGTTCAACACAGTATTTTATTTCGTCTGCTGCGTATCTGAAATTTAATGGGACAGCCAAAGCTCCTGCCTTTAAAATTCCAAAATAAATTGGAAGCCATTCTAAGCAGTTCATTAAAAGAATTGCTACTTTGTCGCCTTTCTTAATTCCTCTGCTAATAAGCAGATTTGCGAAACGGTTTGCTTTTTCGTTAAATACGTGCCATGTAATTTCTCTTCTATACTGACACATTGGATTGGATTCGATTAATTCGTAATCTCTCCATGTTACTCTTTTCTTTTCCTGCAAGTCCGGATTAATTTCTACTAAACAGACATCTTTTCCGTATTCTTTTGCGTTCTTCTCTAAAATCTCTGTGATTGGCATTTCTCTACCTCATTAAAATTCAAATAGTTTTTTTGCATTTTCCCCTAATATAAGGTTCAATGCTTCTTCAGACATTCCAAATTCTTTTAATCTTTCAAGTGTATATCCCTGATCAGACCACGGACTGTCTGTTGCAAATAAAATTTTATCTGCACCATGTTTTTCAACAATTCTTAAAAATTGTTCTTTTTCTAAGTGGGGAATACCTTTTTCAAAAGAAAAAGCCGTGTCAAAATAGACATTTTTTCCCACTAATTTTTCTTCTACCTCATCCCATAAATTCCATCCACCCATATGAGCAAGGACTAATTTTTTAGGATTAACTTTGTTTAGTACGTTAAGCACCATATCAGGTGTACAGTGAATCTTTTCCGGAAAACCTATATCTTCTCCTGCGTGTGTTACAATTACAAGCCCAAGTTCATCTGCATATTTAAAAATTCTAAGATATCTTGGGTCATCAAATTCAACTTTCTGATAGTCAGGATGAACCTTAATTCCTTTTAATCCTTTTTTCTTAATGTCATCTAAAATATCCTTATAATCTTCATTGTCAGGATGTATTGCTCCTAATGAAAAAACTCCTGTTTCCTTTGTTTTTTCATTTGTGTTTGCTGCAAATTCGTTTATACTCACAGACTGCTCTGGTTTCGTGGCAACCGGAACAACCACTGAAATATCTACTCCATTTTTCTTTGTAGATTCACTAAGTGCATCTCTTGTTCCTGCCACCTTTATTTTTACATCCCAGCCATGATTATCAACAATACTCTTCTCCATCCCGGCTAATGCCCTGGCGGCAATTTTATCTGGAAAAGTGTGTGTATGTGTATCAATTATCACAACTACACCTTCTTTACTGTTTATTTTTATTATGCTAATTCGTATCCTTTTTCAAATGCAGCAATATTAATATCTACTGTCTTTGGTGGAACTGTTGCTTTTATAACTTCAATCCATTTATCTTTTTCAAAATCCATATGTTTTGCAGCAACGCCTAAAATAATTACATTAAATACTCTTGAATTTCCAAGTTTTAATGCTTCATCCATTGCATTTACTGCGATTACTTTATGTTTTTTGCTAAGATTTTCAATAATGTTTTCAGGATATTCTGCTAATCCTGTAACTACTGTCATAGGGTCAATTCTCTGGTCATTTACGATAATTACACCGTCTTTTTTAAGAAAATGTGCATATCTTAATGCTTCAAGACGTTCAAATGCGATTAATACATCTGCCTGACCTTCTTCAACAATTGGTTCAGCTACCTTTTCTCCATATCTTACAAATGTAACAACGCTTCCTCCACGCTGTGCCATCCCATGAACTTCTGAAAGTTTTACATCATATCCGCTTTCAATTGTGATTCCACCTAAAACTCTACTTGTGAGAAGTGTACCCTGTCCGCCTACACCAACAATCATAATATTCTTTGTATCTGCCATTATTTGTCACCTCTCTCTTTTAATCCAATTGCATCAAATTTACAATTCTGCATACATAATCCACAACCGTTACACATTGTTGCATCAATTGAAACTGTTCCGTCTTCATTCTTTGTAATTGCAGGACATCCCGGTACGAGACACATTCCGCACTTCTTACATTTTTCAGGAATTGTATAACATTTGCCCTTTGGCACAAATGACTTAAGCAATGCACATGGTGACTGAGAAATAATAACAGAAACTTCATCTCTTGCAACTTCTGTCTTAATTACTTCTTCCAATTTCTTAATATCAAATGCATCTACAACTTCTACATGCTTTACACCGATTGCATGACACAAATCTACTAAATCAATAGCGTATGTTGGTTCACCATTTAACATTTTTCCTGTTGCTGAGTGATCCTGATGACCTGTCATACCTGTTGTTGAATTATCTAAAATCATAACTGTTCCTGTTGCCTGATTGTAAACCATGTTCATAAGTGAATTAACACCTGTATGTAAAAATGTTGAATCACCAATTACTGCAACCCAGTTCTTTATGAAATCTTTTCCTTTAGCTTTTTCAATACCGTGAAGTGTTGAAATACTTGCACCCATACAAACTGTTGTATCTACTACATTTAAAGGATTTACAGCTCCTAATGTGTAGCATCCGATATCACCTGCTGCATGAATTTTTAATTTCTTTAATACTGAGAATGTACTTCTATGAGGACATCCCGGACAAAGAATTGGTGGTCTTGCCGGTGCCTGTGCAGGTGTATCTAAATCTAAATCTTCTTTTAAGATTGCTTTTCTAAGCATATTTGCACTGTATTCACCCTGTACTGTAAAAATTTCTTTTCCAATACATTTGATTCCATGAGCCTTAACCTGTTCTTCTATTACAGGCTCTAATTCTTCTATAACATATAATGTGTCTACCTTTGATGCAAATTCTTCGATAAGTTTCATAGGAAGTGGATTTACCAATCCTAACTTAAGAACTGATGCATTAGGTAATACTTCTTTTACATACTGATATACGATACCACTTGTAATAACCCCAATCTTTGTATCGTTGTATTCAACTTTATTAATGTCTAATGTACATGCATCTTCTGCCATTCTCTTTAAACGTTCTTCTACAAAAATATGACGCTTAATTGCATTTCCCGGCATCATAACATTTTTTGCTACATTTCTTTCATATGGCTTATCTTCTATTTCCTGTCTTTCTTCAAGATTAACAATTCCCTGTGAATGTGAAAGTCTTGTTGTTGAACGAAGAATTACAGGAGTGTCATATTTTTCTGAAAGTTCATACGCTCTCTTTGTAAATACTCTTGCTTCTTCACTGTCTGATGGTTCTACAACAGGAACCATTGCTGCTCTTGCAACCATTCTCGAATCCTGTTCGTTCTGTGAACTGTACATTCCGGGGTCATCTGCTGCAACTAAAACCATACCACCATTAACACCGATATAAGATACTGTGTATAATGGGTCAGATGCAACGTTTACACCAACGTGTTTCATCATACACATTGAACGTACGCCTGCCATAGATGCACCAATTGCAACTTCTGTTGCTACTTTTTCATTTGGTGCCCATTCAGCCTTAATTCCCGGATATTTAACAACATTTTCACTAATTTCTGTACTAGGTGTTCCAGGATAAGCTGAAGTAACTTTAACTCCTGCTTCGTATGCTCCCCTGGCAATCGCCTCGTTACCTAACATAATTTTTTTACTCAAAATATGTAACCTGCCTTTCGTCATTATGTATAAAACTGATAGTGCAATACAAATGCACTTCATATTATTTTGTATTTAGCATAATTTACTGCTTTTTTGCTTTAAACTCATAAAGTAAATTATACCTAATTAGGATATATTCGTCAATGAATGTAGAGATGTATTTTGAGGGATATTTGTGGGCGAGATTTTTTGGGGATGGTTATTTGGTGATTGGGATTTGCGGTTGCAATGTGTGGGCAAGTTTTTTGTTGGTAATGCTGCGGGAAAATTTGGAGTTGGAGATTTGTAGATGTGTTTTGTAGCCCGGCTTTAACATTTTTTTATACACTGTTACGGATAAAATTTTCATATTTCTTATTTATCCGTAAAATTCAGCGTCCAAAATATAGCACATATATTCTATGTGATATATTTTACAGATTATATAATTTTTTCCATTTATATCCGTAACTTTTAATTGTCTCTCAAAACAATATTAAATTTAAACAGAAAAATTACGGATGCTAGAGAAAAAATTTTCCATCATCCGTAATCGAAAAAAATCAGTAAGAAATTTGCATTAGTTTTTACGGAATATAATCAAAAATAAACAAAAATCCGTAATTTGGTTTACATAATTAATTTTACTTTAATTTTGAAGCTATATGTCAATTATTTATTACGGATAAATTAGTTTTTTTTACATTATCCATAATTTTATTTCTAATAATTTTTAACAAATATGCAATTAAAATCTCCTCTTTCATCCCGAAAAACCTGCATTTATAAATATTATCTTGCTCTATACTAGAAAATGCCATAGATATTTTTTCCTATGGCATTTTTAAACTAATATTTAATTATACTTTCTATTACTTTGTAATACTAATTTATAATTTCCTGGTTTAACTGATCCAATAAAAGTACTTGAATCTACAAAACTCTCCCCTGCACTTATTGCCGGCGTAATAATACTTCCACTATCAACTACATTTTTATTCTCATCGTATAGTTTCCATCCAATACTTATTGAATCATTAAATCCAGATATTTTTGTTCCTGAAATATATAGTTCAACTAAAAAGCAATTATCAGATTCTCTATATGTTTTTTCAATACGAGCATTTGTTATTGTTCCATCCCAATTAATCTTCGTATAAGTTGTAGTTCCAATACTGTACTGACTATATATATAACACTTTTGCGGTACACTAGGCAATTCGATGTTTAGCTGCGGCTCTACACTTACTGTTGTTTCCTGTTCAGTTTCCTGTTCAGTTTCAGTTTCTTGTTTCTTCGATACTGTATTATATGTATTAGTTATTGACGACTTTTTCTTTTTAATCTTTACATCACACCATAATAAAAAATTTTTACTTTGAGCATATACAGTTGCTTTGCCAACTTTTTTTGCTTTTATTTTTCCTTTTTTACTTATACTAACAATTTTACCACTATCAGAATACCATTTTACTTTTCCTTTATAGTTTTTAACTTTGAGTTGATATGTGTTTCCAACTCTTATTGTTACTTTCTTCTTATTTATTTTCGGCTTTGCTGTTGCATTTACATCCGATACGTTTACTACTGTAAGTATCATAACTAATGCCATTACCATACATAACATTTTCTTTAATCTCTTCATTTTTCTTTATCTCCTTTAATTCGCTAATAGAATCTGTTATCTGATTTTTACTATCATTTCAATCTACAGATGTATACATACTTCCTTTCCTCGAAGATATTGTGAGAAGTATATTGTCAACTTCATCCTGCATTTCCATATATTCATTAGCTTCCGATTCCGAATATTGTGCATCTATAGGAAACAATGCATAAATATAAAAATCATTAATTTGAGGTACACTCAAATCACCTAGATATATTGAATTCGTAGACACTTTTGAATCATGTAGAACAAGGTCAATGGAAAATAATTCACCTCCATAATAATTTTCTCCACTTTGTTTATGATATACCGTAAGAGAATAACCATGTCCTTCTGTTTCATAAATTTCATACCCATACTTACCTTTCCACCAAGACGGAAGCGTTATTGTATAGTATTCTGTTTTCAATGAAATTCCATCCGTAAGAATATTTTTATTTTCATTCATATAATTATTTTCATTTTCATCCATAATCTCATTTTCACTATTTGTCATTGAACTCTCGTCTGTTTCAGTAAAATCAGCAGATGTATATGCGTTCCCGTTCCCTGGAGATATTGTGAGAAGAATATTGTTAACTTCATCCTGCATTTCTATATATTCATTAGCTCCCGATTCCGAATATTGTACGTCTGTAGGAAAATGTGCATAAATATAAAAGTCATTAATATTTGGTACACTCAAGTTACCCAAGTACACTAAATTCATAGGTTCTTCAGAATTGTGTGTGATTAAGCAAATAGTGAAAAATTCACCACTATAATATTCCTCTTTGCTCTGTTTATGATATACTGTAAGAGAATAACCATAATTTTCTGTTTCATAAATTTCATATCCATACTTACCTTTCCACCAAGATGGAAGCGTTATTGTATAATACTCGGTTGTCAATAAAATTCCATCAGTCGACATATTTTCATTATTTGTTGATACAACATCTTCTGTTGTCGTAGTTTCTTCCACCGTTGTAGTTTCTACTAATATATCATCTGTTATAGTAGTCGGTTCAATAGTTGACGTTTCTACTACTGTACTGTCAACCAATTTAATTTTTAATTTCTTATCGTTGAAATATAAATATACTAACACCGCTAAAGCAATTATTGTAATAATAAGGAGTATCATGAGAACAACCTCAAAAATTTTTTTCTCCTTTTTAACAATATCTCTGCTTTTCTTAAAATCAATCTTTTCTTCTTTTTCAAGAGTGCTATCATTTACATATGCAATTTCATTTTTTTTTGCTTTATTCTCTACATTATCTTGTGCCGGTATAGTTTCATTTTTTTTGGCTTTATTCTCTACATTATCTTGTGCTTGAAAAGTTTTATTTTTTTCTATTTTATCATCTACGATTTCGTGTTCCTTTAAAAGCATATTTTCATCTAATACTTTATTTTCTTCTTTTATGATATTTTGATTTCTTTTATTCGATGCGAATTTTTCTTCTAAGCTATTTTTCTTGCTTTTATCTGACACAATATTTTTTGTTTCTTCTGATATATCCACTTTATAATTTGGATTACTCATCAAATTACTTGCATTATTATTCCAACTTTTCTTCAAACTATCTTTGTACACCCAATTTGGTCTATCATTACTATTTTGTTTTTCCCATCCCGGTGGCAATTTCTTATTCGACATTCTCTTCCTCCTTCGTTGGAACAATTGCACCAATGATGAAATATAATGGGAAGAGTAGAACACTTATAACTCGTATAAGCCATCTTGGTATTCCACTGTATTCTGATATACCAGCACACAATCCTAATACAATTTTCTTATTATGAGTTTTATATAATTTCTTACGTTTAATACCTTTTTCTATCTTTTCCTTAACCGGAACAAAAGCAGAAATAATAAAATATAAAACAGGAGCTATAACTGTAATAATAGATGCTACTGCAAAAATTCGAACCCACATAACAGGAATTCCTGTGTATTCAGAAAAACCTTTGCACAAGCCTGTAATATCTCCTCCTGTTTGAATGCGGTAAAATTTTTCATAATTATTTATGTTTCCATTGTCTATATCTTCCTTATAAGGAACACAAGCGCCAATTAGAAAATATAGAATTGCTCCAATTACAGTCACCCCGTAAAATACTGTCATAATACGAACCCATAATAATGAAATTCCTGTATACTCAGAAATTCCTTTACACATTCCCATAATGACTTTTCCGTCTTTTATTTTGCAGAATCGTGGTTCCTTTGTTTCCTCTTGAATTGCTTCCGGCGGTGCCATAGAATAACTGTTTCCACAATTCGGACAAAATGCATATGTAACACTATCAATTTTTTTTACCGCTTCAATAAGTTTATATCCATATATCATAATCTGCACTACTGACAGATATAATAACGATAGTAGAAATTTCAATCCAAAAGCCGGATATTGTATTGAAATTTTTTTCGCTGTTATTTTAGTAAGTAACACTGCATGGTCTGTTTCACAATATGGACAATGAATTTCTTTATCTAAAACTTCATTTTCTTGACTCTTTCGTAACGACATATTTTTTCCTCCTTCATATTTGATTTATACACACATTCTTTTACATTTAATAATTTTCTTACCTTTTACTTATCGTTCTCTTTGCTATACATTCTGCACATATAAATTCATATTTGTGTCTATTTTTATAGTTATACATAATATGTGTTGCTTAATGTAGTTTGAAATACAGCTTTAGCAAATAAATTAATTTGTTATGTATATTATATCATTAATTTTTTGGATGTTTTTCACATACTGACCCATTCTAAGTGTCACATGGTAATATAATCTCTGACAACCCTTTTCCTTTTATTAATCTTTATATTTCAAAGATTTCCACATATTTTTTCCATAACAAAAGTCCCGGCAATAAGCCAACCTCTTAATTGTCAGTTCTTTGTCTGATTTTTTAATTGGTTAATTACCGGGACTCTATTTTTTTGTATTTCAAATCATTTCTATTTTACGCTTCAAAATATTTACCTATAATTTCTTTATTTCCATTAGGTAATTTTAATATAACATTCATGTTGTATTTTATTCCATTTTCATCCTTGTATCCCACCGGGTTTATTTTTGCTGTAACATTACCTGTTGATACTACTATAAAAACTACAAATATACATTGCCATCATTCCACAACACTCTTAAAATCAAAGTTATCTTCTTTTTTCTCAGTAGGCTTTTGAGTCGGCTTAGGGGTTGAATTGTAATGTTTTTGAGTTGTTGCCTGTTGTTGTTTCTTTGTTGTTATCTCCTGTTGCCGTTTAGTTGTTTCCGGCTGTTTTCTCTTTACTTTTTTAGTCGTTTCAATATTTTCAGATTCACCTATTTGATTATTATCTGAATTATTTTGATTCAAATTATTGTCTTTTCCGATTATGCTACCAGACTGATTTACATTCGTATTGCTATCATTTTCAACTGCATTTATGCCATCTCCGGTCCCATCCGCATTGACATCATTTCCATCTTCATTTACGTCCTCTTTGCCTTCACTTATATTTGTATTATTTTCATTTACGAACTCAGATGTTTGAATTTGTGATGGTAGTTTTTCTTTGCTATGCCTATCATTCATCACATTTTTAGCAAATATTATAGCTACAATTATTCCTACCATAACTAAGCCGACAATTACATATTTTTTATTTTTATTAACTTTAGATTCATCTCTTTTTTCAAATACAGTTATCCCTTGTTCTATAAAGCTTACATCACTCTGACTTTCCCCATTTAAATCCTGTACAAGCTTTCGTTCTTTGTCATTTTCAATCCATTCATCTGTAATTGCCTTAGGTTCAAATCCTATCTTTACTTTCAGCTCGTCCTTTGTCAGATTTGTTTTGACGTCTGACAAATCTTTAGACATATCCTTTGCTTTAATATATCTTTCAGAAGGTGTTGAAATTGCTTTTTTTATTATATTTGCAACAGATAATGGTGCGCAAACAGGTGCCTCTAATTTTTCATAATTCATTCTCTTATAAAATGCCTTATCCGAGTCTTCCTGTGTGTACTCATTGGGAAAATTAGGATAATACGGAAATCTTAATTTGTTAAACAAATAATAAAGCAGAATTCCAAGAGAATAATTATCTACTGAACTATCATATTTGCTTTTTCCTATGTAAACCTCAGGTGCTATATAATTTGGTGTTCCTTTGATTGTCTTTGCCATAGTTGCATTATTTATATTTTTAGATACACCGAAATCACCTATTTTAAATACTCCATCCTTAGATACAAATATGTTGCTTAATTTAATATCTCTGTGAATTATTCCGTTTTTATGGCAAATGTCCAAAGCATCAGCTACTCCGATTCCTATGTCTAGTGCATTTTCTACTGTTATGTTGTTATTTTGCATCCATTTGTCAATTGGAGTCAAAAATTCCATAAGAATGTATATGTTGTATTTATATTCGCCAACCTTTTCTACATCGCTTTCATAGTACGAAACAATATGGTGGTTGTCTTTTTCAGAAATCATGGAAAACACACGAATTTCATTTACAACCCTGTCTAATTCTTTATGAAAATATGTATCGGCTTTTTCCCTATCGCCACCCATTGAATTTAATATTTCTATATATTCATTGTCTCTTGGCAAAGTGATGACTTTCAAAGCTCTTGTTACATTACCTATAATGTTGTTTCTTTCAACTTTGTAGACATCACCAAATCCGCCTGCACCTATTCTCTCTATAACCTTATATCCAAGTATTGTTCTGCCTATAATAGAGTCCATCTTTATCTCCTGAATAATATGTATTGCCCCCGCCCTTCGGTCAGCGGCTATTCGTCGGAAACATTTATAGAAAATGAACTTCGTTCATTTTGTTTCCTCCTGTAGTTACTTTATCAGCCTTTTAATTTTATAACATTCGACCATTTACTTGATACTTTTTTGCCATTTTTTTTATAATAAAATGTCCTTGCCTTAAATTGGTATTTTACTCCCTTTACTAAAGATTTCCTTGAGCTTGTTATTCCTACTGCTCCTTTTTTATTTTTCCTCTTCTTTAAATTTGTTGTTATGTTTATTTTTCGAAAATTTTTATATTTTCCGCGACCGTTTTTCATATAAATTTCTATACAAGTACTTTTATCAGATATAATTCCCCAATATATCTGCCAGTTTCTTGACTTCTTTTTTATTCGTATTTTAGGTTTATTTAATTTTGTTTTGTTTGTCTTAACATTGTCAACCTGTCTTAACATCCCTTCCACATCATCAGACTGTAATTCTTCACCATTTACAAAATTTGCAAAAATGTGATAATAATATGTCTTTCCTTTTTTGACATCATTATCTGTAAAAAGCGGCCAATTCTTTTTTCCTATCAATTCATATATTCCATCTTTTTGTTTTGATCTAAATACATAATAAGATTCCACTTTTCCCAAATCTTTCCACTCGATATTAAGTCCTTTGTTGTCCTGTGTATTTTCTATTTTATTTATTAATTGTTTTGTTGTAACTAAAGGATAATACAATTCCACTTCCACTGCAGTTCTAAGTTTTTCTCCATCTTTTCCAACAGTTGCAACTTCCACTTTATAATTAATACATCTAGAAAAGATATCAATTCGTAAATATCCAATCATTCTATTATTTACATTATACAGTTTAACACTATCTTCTAACTCTCCATTTATATATATTTTGCAATCATTAGTCCTATAATTGATAATGTTTGTTTCAAATGCGATTATTGCATATGCTTCTCTCTTTCTATCTGAATAATTTAGTACTATATTTTTTATCAAAACATTTTCATTATATTTATTTTTACAGCAAGAAAATTTATCACTTGTCCTAGTTGTATTCTTATATCCATAATACTTAACATTATATCTATATCCTAAATCAGGATTCAACTCATCATCTTGCTCATCATATATATTTTTACTAAAATATTCTAAAAATTGATTATCAGAATCAAAATACACTATATCATTTAACGCCGCACTACATTTGGTGCTAATTAATAATGAACCTATAATAACTAACATATATATATTAAGATATAGTATCTTATTATATTTTTTTATTATATATTTTAAACTTCTAGTTATATTTAGCATTTCCTATCCTTCCAAAAACAGTTGCAAAATTCCATTTTCTTCATCTTCCATATCTAAGGATTCCAATGCATCTTTTATATAAAATTCTACGTCTTCTCTTATTTCCTCAGATTCTCTAAGTCCTGTCAATTCCATAAGAAGACGTTCGCATTTATTTTTCATTTCCGGATTTTCTGTATATTGTGTCGCAATAGACATGTGATTTATCTGATAATATGGATTTGCAATATCAATATTTGCTAATACATATAATATTATACACTCTATCTTATCTTTAGGACATAGTTTTTCCATATTTGCATAATTTAAAAGCTGATTTATTTCGGGTCCTGTCATATTCAATTTTATTCCAAGTGCTATAAGCCTGTTTCTGTTTGGCACCTCTCCCCAGTTCTTTAAATTTGAAATCATCTTTTCAAATCCTTTGTCCAAATTTTCATCTTTTACAAGACTATGGTAAGAACCTCCTACGCTTTCAGCCTTAACGTATGATTCAATATAATCTATCAGTTTATAGTAACTATTAAAAAACTCTACTTCATTTTTTCTAATGAAATCAAAAAGTTCTTCATCATCTGACATATTTATTATTATTTGCTCAACATCTATTGTTTTATTTTTTGAATCATTTAAATATCTTCTTTTATTTTTTGTTTTTAATACATCCAGGAATTTTTCCTTCATATTCAAATAAGTTTCATACGCATTTACATTTTCGTCCTTAGGATAATGAGATATGACGTAAATGCAGATTGCATCTTCTAATGATTTAGAATACAGTTTAGGATATTTCCCATATCTTTGTAAAATAAAATTAATTTCCTGAAAATTATATCTTAATCCCATTCCAAATTTTATAAAACTTTCTCTGGATTTTGGCACTTTGTTACTTTTTGCCCATGATTTAATAGTATTTTTGCTAAATCCACATATTTTACCTAATTTTTCGTAAGATAGTCCATTGCTTAGCATTACATTATTTACATAATCTCTCCAATTCGAGTAGTACGGACTGTATTTATTAATTATTTCTTTTAATTCATCAGCCTCTTCACAGTTAATGACTTTAAAATACATTTCTGTAGTATTTACATGTTTCATTTTTTCTCCCTTTTTCCTGTCCATGAAAAATTGCACGCTTTCTTTTTTGTAAATTTTATTTATAAATTCTCTTTTTCACGAATTCTCTTGTACATTCTTTCAGCTACTTCATTCCCTTTATTCATTGCTTTTTTATACCAGAATTTTGCGTTTTCCATATTTATTTCATTATTTGTCTGATATAAAATCCCCAAATTTAAACACGCGACGTCATCACCTTGTTTTGCTGACATTTTTAATAATTCTTCTGCTTTTCTTATGTCTTTTTCTACACCGTTCCCATTTTGATAAAGATAAGCAAGATTATTAAGCGCCTTTGTATATTTCTTTTTTGCCGACTTTCTATACCATTTTACAGCTTCATTTATATTTTGAGGTACGCCACGTCCATTTTCATATAAATAACCAATTATAAATTCTGATTCTTTATTTCCATTATTTGCTTTTTTTATATTCTCTTTATATATTTTTTTATCTTTCTCATTTTTACGCTTATGTCTCTCAATATATTCAAGGCATTCCTTACGTAAATTTTCTATCTTCTGTTCCTGGATTTTTATACCGAACTTTATGTTCATACCATTTGCTACTTGTTTAAAAATAGTAACAATTTCGTATGCTTCATTATTTGTTTTTACTTCATTATTTATTAAATCAAACAGTAATATTTTTCCCTGTCCTGCTTCATTAATACAAATTTCTTCATTATTTATGTAAATATTAAATCCGGGATATTTTTTTATTATATATTCTACGCATTCAGTTACGTTTTCCATGAGATTACATAGCCAGATTTTCTTTTCCTCTTCCGTATTGTCAGCCAAAGTAATATTTTCATCTAAAGCCATTTCAATCAATGTTGTAATCTTTTCTGTTTCAATAACTATTATCTGTCCTTCATTAAGCTTTTCTGTTGTCCATTGGTTGCACTTTACCAAATATTCTGTTTTTTTACTATCCTCGCATATTTTTTCTATTGTATCTTTTAAATATGCTTTTTCTTTTTCTAAATAAATTGCGATAAGGGACATTTCCATATTCTGCTTATCTTCTATTGTATAAACTACTGTTGAATTATTCCACAATGTCTGTTCAATCAATTTCTGTCCGTTATTTTGTGTATAATTTTTTATCTTTTCATCTAAAATATGTTGTACGTTCATTAATGTCCCCTTTCCTATGTTTATTATATCATATTTATATTCACAACAAGGCAGAATTCAAAATGAATTCTGCCTGACTTATATTACATTTATTTAAATCTCAACCATTGTTAAGTCCCCATTTTTGCTTTCTTTACTAATACTATACCAGATAATTTTTTCATTTTTTTCACAAACTGACCCCTGCGTTTTTCTTACATATTTTCAAAAAAATATCCGGATTTAGATTGCTTTATTCGCACCTCTAATTCCGGATTTTTCGTTGTATAATATTCTTTTAAGTTTTGTCTGTTAAATAATAATTATATCAGGTTAATCACTCTTACATATAATGTTTCACCCTTTACTCTATAATTTTATACTCTTTCATTAATTTGTTCTGATACTCAATATCTTTAGCAGATTTTTCTAAATCGTCATATCTTTTTTCTGCTAATAATATAGTGTTAAGTTTGTTTATATTCTCCTGACCCTTTGCCTCTCCAGCCTTCAATCCCTCTCTATATTTCAGATTCATCTCCATCTGTAACGACATATACTCTCGCCTCCATCTCGTATTTTTTCTGACTGCAATTACCTTTTCATCAATTTGTTTTGTCAAATCACTTTCCGGTTCTTTGCCATCAAAATATTCCAATAATGATTTCAGTTCTTTATTTATGCCTTTTTTATCCCCTTTTGTGTTTAAAAATATCTTATGCGTTCCATCATTAAGTTTAATTCCACAATCATCTATACATAAGTTTTCAAACTCATAAATACATTTGTTCTTTCCAAAGAAATCAAATGTACAAATAAATATGACATAACTTTCTTTAAGTATATCATATGGCTCACCTTTTTCAATCATGTTTAGATCTATAACTCCCTGATAATATCTTGATCTTTTTGGTAATTCTTTATACGCTGTTGTCTGCATTTCAAGATTAAACACTGTATTATTATCATCCTCAACATATATATCTAATCTTATTCCTTTTGATTTTACTGTCATCTGTATTGTTTCTTCATAATCAACATATTTTATATCCCTTATTTTTATATTTAATATGCTTTCTAACAATGGTTTACATAATCTCTTATCACTCATCACTTTTGCAAAAAAATCCCCATAAAATTCAATTATACTTTTAAAGCGCACAATCAAATTTTATGGGGATTTTAAAGGTTTATATACATATCAAACTATGCAAATTTTTCACCTGTTAATAATTCATATGCTTCTTTATATTTAGCAACTGTCTTTTCAACAACTTCATCCGGAAGAAGTAAATCATTGTCAGGGTTAGCTTTTAACCAGTCTCTTACGTACTGCTTATCAAATGAAGGCTGTCCCTGTCCCGGTTTATATCCTTCGAGTGGCCAGAAACGTGAGCTGTCAGGTGTTAACATTTCATCACCAATTACTACGTTTCCATTTTCATCTAAACCAAATTCAAATTTAGTATCTGCAATAATGATTCCTTTGCTTAAAGCATATTCTGCACATTTCTTATATAAAGCAATTGTGCAATCCTTAATCTTTTCTGCATATTCTGCACCTTTTCCAGGATATGCTTTTTCTAATACTTCTACACTCTGTTCAAATGAAATATTTTCATCATGGAGTCCGATTTCTGCCTTTGTACTTGGTGTGTAAATTGGTTCAGGCAACTTATCTGATTCTACAAGACCTTCAGGAAGTTTTATTCCGCAAACTGTTCCATTTTCCTTGTAACTTGCCCAACCACTTCCTGTAATGTATCCACGAACGATACATTCGATTGGAAGCATTTCTAACTTCTTACACATCATACTTCTGCCAGCAAATTTGTCATTCTGGAAAAATTCCGGCATATCTTTAACATCTGTTGATACCATATGGTTAGGAACAACATCCTTTGTATAATCAAACCAAAATTTTGACATCTGTGTTAAAACCGCACCCTTGTCTGTAATCTTGTTCTTTAAGATGTCATCAAATGCTGAGATTCTGTCTGTTGCAACAATAATCATATTGTCTCCATTATCGTAAATCTCACGTACTTTTCCTTCTTTTACCGGTTTAAATTCCTGCATTATTGTACTCCTCCATTTTCTTCTGCCCTTGTGTTGTTGAACAGTTTATTATATTTTATGTATCTAAGCTTACGCTCACCATAAAATTATAAACAGAGATTTTATGTAAGTCAATGACTAAAGACTTTCTATATTTTCAATTTACCCGAATTCTCAAAAATTATTTTTATATTTTTATTAATCCAAAGCATCCTTTACCGGAACTTCTACCTTTTCTTCAAAGCATTCAAATAATTTATCTGTTTCTTCTTTTTTCATCTTAGGTGTTATTAAACTTATAACAGGTACAATGATTAAACTTACAAGCATTGTAAATGCACCCGCATTAATTGGTGACTGTATGTAGCCCCAAATCATATTTGTCACAGTAACTATGATGCTGAAAATAAAACTTGCCCATACAGAAGCCTTTGTAACTTTCTTCCAATATAATCCATACATAAATGGCGCAAGGAATGCTCCTGCTAAAGCTCCCCATGAGTAACCCATAAGCTGAGCAATATTTGGAATGCTGTCTTTATTTAATGCGATAATTACAGAAATTGCTACAAATACTACTACGAAAATTCTCATAAGTAATACTTGTTTCTTTTCTGCTGTTTTCTTCAATACCGTTGTTCCCAAAAAGTCAATTGTAATTGTAGAACTTGATGTAAGTACTAATGATGAAAGTGTTGACATTGAAGCTGATAATACTAATACAATTACAATACCTATTAATATATCAGGAAGTGTTGAAAGCATTGTAGGGATAATTGAATCATATCCACCGGTTGCAATATCAATTTTATCAGAGAATAATCTTCCAAATCCTCCTAAGAAATAACATCCACCTGAAACAACTACTGCAAATGCAGTTGAAACTATCATACCTGTCTTGATTGATTTTTCACTTTTAATTGCGTAAAATTTACCAACCATCTGAGGAAGTCCCCATGTTCCTAATGAAGTTAATATAATCACTCCTAAAAGATTTAATGGATCAGGTCCAAAAAATGATGCAAAAATTCCGTCACCTGCTACTTTAATTACATCACTCTCTATAGGCACCTGTGCTGCAAGTTTTGACAATGAGCTGTAAAATCCACCCTGTCCGTTTAATACTGAATAAATAACTGCGCAAATACCAAACAACATTACAATACCCTGAATAAAGTCATTGATTGCTGTTGCCATATATCCGCCAAGAATTACATAAAGTCCTGTAAGTACTGCCATAATAATAACTACTGTACTATATGGTATGTCAAATGCCATTCCAAATAATCTTGAAAGACCATTATATACAGATGCTGTATATGGAATTAAGAATACAAATGTGATAACACTGGCTGCTATTTTAAGTGCATCACTGTTATATCTTTTTCCAAAATAATCAGGCATTGTCTTAGCATCTATATGCTGAGTCATAACTCTTGTTCTTCTACCTAATACAAACCATGCTAACAAACTACCAAGTATGGCATTACCAAGTCCAATCCATGTAGAAGCAATACCGTACTTCCAACCAAACTGTCCTGCATATCCTACAAAAACAACTGCTGAAAAATACGATGTTCCATATGCAAATGCTGTAATCCATGGTCCTGCTGATCTTGAGCCCAATACAAATCCGTTAACATCTGTGGCATGCTTTCTTGTATATACACCGATTCCAATCATGACTGAAAAAAATACAATCAATAATAAAACTTTAACTAACATTTTGTTCCTCCACTTTTAGTTTTATATTTTATCGTCGCTTTAAACCGTTACGCTTTAAAGTATTAAAGTTATTATTACATAACATCCAATTTTTGTCAATAAAAAATCCCCGAAAAAGATTTGGTTATTTCCTCCTCTCTTTCGAAGATTTTATATTTATTTTCAGGATTTATTCAACTAATTATTAAAGCTTGGATTAAAACTAAAAATGAATATTACTAACTATATTATGGTTAGTATTTACTTTTCTTCATCCTTAATTATTCTGGATACTCTTCTTCTCACAATATCTTTTTCAATAGGTTCCATCATCAAATCAACAACGCCTCCCTGAATTGCTATCTTACACTGTTCTATATTGCTTTCCTTACAAACTGCTATCTTAGGAATACCTGCTATATCCTTATTATTATCTAAATAATCCATGATTAATTTTCCATCATCCTCATCATTTGACAAATCGGCAATTATAATCCTAATTTCGCGCTGTTGCTTTATAACTTTATCTATTTCGTCTGATGAAATAACTTCAATCACGTTATATTTGCTACTGATTGCCTTATCTATCGCATGACATATGGTTCGGCTTTTACTATATACAATAACGCTTTCTCTTTTTTCTTCATAAGTACCATAATCATCCACGCCATATTCATGGTAACATGCTTTACCATATTTCTTTGCTTCTGCTAAAGCTTTATCAGCTCTGTCAAATAATTCTTTATAATCATTTGTTCCATTATCAGCAAATGCTAATCCGACACTTACAGTAGTTCTTCCTTTAATCACTGTACTTTTCTTTACTTTAAATATTCTAATTATATCTCTTGCCTTTCTTCTGGCAATCTCTTTATCCGGAATATCATTTAAAAATACAACAAATTCATCTCCGCCAATTCGACCTATTATGTCTTCTTTTCTAAAGTTATCCTTCAATATTCTAGATACACGTTTTATTGCATGGTCACCAATCAAATGTCCTTCACTATCATTTATATATTTAAAATCATCCATATCAACAACAATAATTGCACCTATATGATTCTTATGTTCATAAAGCCGGTTATTAATTTTATTAACAGTTGTCATCTTATTATATAACCCTGTCATCTGATCAAGTTCGGAAAGTTCTGACAATTCTCTGTTTTTCTTTTGTATTTCTGCGTATTTTCTTGTAGCAATCAAAACATTACTTACACGTGCCTTAATCACTTCCCTTACAAGCGGCTTTGTTATGTAATCATCTGCTCCATTTTTAAAAGATTCAATTAAATTTACCGAATCATTATTGACTGTAACAATAATAACCGGAATATCTGCAAATCTTTGATCTAACTTTCTTTCCTTAAGAATATCCACACCTGTCATATCAGGTAACCAGTTATCCAATAATACAATATCAATATTATATTTGTACTCTTTTAAAATTCTAAAGCACTCTTCTCCACTTTGTGCCTCCAGAATCATAAAATCTTCTGCAAAATAATTAGCAATGATATTTCTATCAATCTCATTGTCATCTACAATAAGCATTGTATCCATTATTTAATTTACCTCCCCTATTTATCGAACTTATCTCTTCTCCTATATTTGGTTTTTCCCAAATGAAATAAAAAATCCGACACTCTTCCCTACAAAGTGCCGGTTTCTCTCTCATAAATAGTTTTATCTTCTAACTACATATAAAAATTGTGTTCAGTAATAATGTCTTCCCCAAAACATTTTGTTATATATGATAGTAGTGTATTATGTAAGCTTATTTAAAGCTATTTTCATTAATCTTACCACTTAAATAAAAACATTACAATACGCATTTTTATGAAAGTGTTATTATTTTAGAAACGTTTTTATTATTTTTTATTTTATTAATAGTTAACAGTCATATTTTTTCATTATATAAATTTAATTAATTTTCCTTATACTAACATCATTAATTTTATTATCTATTTTCTTTCCATAAATTCCTAATATATTAAATTGTCAGTAGTTACTTTTCTTTTTTTAACAATTAAAAACACCGATATATTAACATCTAAAGATTAAATTCCTAATCTTATTAACATATCGGTGTTCTTATTAATTTTCAAATTCTATCATAAATTTGCTTTTATTATAAAATCTGTTTTATTTTTTTGTTTTAACTGTCTTAACTGACCAATCGCCATAAACTTCTGTTCCGCAGTAATTTGTCTTTGCGGCTCTTACCCTTACGAAGTACTTTGTGCCCTTCTTTAAGTTCTTAATAGTGTATCTCACTTTCTTAGCTGTAGCACTTGTTTTCTTCTTGAAGTTCTTATTTGTAGACCACTGAATCTGGTAATTCTTAGCCTGAGCTGCCTTTTTAAATTTTAAAGTAGCTGTTGCCTTTTTACCTTTTACTTTATTTGCCTTAAGACTCTTAACTTTAACTTTTCCTACCTGGTTAAGTTTCTGTACTGTTGCTTTAACTGCATCAGATGTTACTGTAGAATCTGTTGTTGCAAATACTATCATATTTGTTGTTGCTAAGTTAATAACAAAATTAGCTTTGTTTGGGTTAGCAGGATCAATTGTTCCTGTTGTTGATGTAATTGCTGCAGGGAACTCAATGCTAAAGTTAAGTGTAATAGCTGATGTGTCGATTCCCATAGCTGAGTACATAGCAACTGACTCACTCTGTGCCAAACTTACTTCACTGTATAATGTAGTGCTTGTTACATAAGCATCACTTGATAATGCTTCTTTTACTACTTCACCAATCTTATCAACTGTTGATGAGTAAGTTTCTGTTGCTTCATAAAATTCCTTGCCATCTTTTGTTACAACTTTCATTTCTTTTCCATCAGAAATATCTGAAGTTGTCAGTCCTGATGAAGTTAACCATGTATCCATGCTTGCTTTATCAATATCTACTGTAGCTACTGCAGATGCTGTTCCATCTGAATTAATCTTTACATTAGCATTTTCTGTCATACACCCTGTAAACATAACTGTTACTGCTGCTGTTACCGCTAAAACTTTTATCTTTGTTGGTCTCATATATTTCTCTCCTCCTTATAATATGGTAGTGCCCCCTTCCTTCGGTCAGCGGCTGGTCGGCGAAAATATTTTAAGTAACGAACTCCGTTCGTTTTATTTTCGCCTCTTTATTTGTTACTTATTATTGTACCATATTATATAATGATTACAACTTAAGAATCTCTTATTTTTCCCAATTATTTGCTGTTTCTGAACTGAACAGGAGTCATTCCATATTTTTTCTTAAACAATCTGTTAAAATGTTCAACATTCTGATAACCAACATTTTCTGCAATTGCTTCAACAGTCATGCTTCCACTCTTAAGTAAAGCTCTTGCCTTTTTCATTCTTACATTTTTAACGATATCACCAAATGTATTTCCTGATTTTTCTTTAATGTACTTTGATAAATATGGTTTTGACAAATGGAATTCATCAGCCAATTCATCTAAAGTTACTGTCAAATAATTTGTATGAATATAATTCATTATTTCATTTAATCTGTCATCCTTACAGGCATTTACTCCTACTTCACTTTCTAACTGATTCACTGCAACTGTCAAAGCCTGAATTGATGACTTAATAATATCAGCATCAATTCCAACACCCCAGAACATCTTACCATTATGACTGATTCCTACATATGATACAGCCTTTGATGATGAACCTCTTGATAATGAATGTTCTTCATATACTGACAATTCATAACTTATGTTAAAGTACTGCTTAAATGCATTACTTACGGCATCAAGTCTTCCGTTTCCTGTGCTCTTGATAACTCTGACTTTGTCATCATATGCAATTGTAACCTCAGCTATAATTCCGTCTTTCTGTTGGAAATGACATTCAGGTACGCTGAATACTGTATTATTTGTAATGTATTTATCTTCAAATATCTGGTATACCCAATTTGGTGATAATTCTTTATGCTCTTTATCTGAAACATCCTTAACTGTGTATCCGACTTCTTCCTTCATTCCATCCGGTAAATCCATACCAAAATTCTGTTTTAAGATGTAGCTTACGCCACCCTTTCCTGACTGGCTGTTAATTCTGATTACATCTGAATCGTATGCTCTTCCAACATCCTTAGGATCAATTGGTAAATATGGAACATTCCATTTTTCTGTATGACCTGCTTCTCTGTATGCCATTCCTTTTGAAATAGCATCCTGATGCGAACCTGAAAATGCAGTAAATACCAAATCACCTGCATATGGCTGACGTGGAGAAACTTTCATTCTTGTTAATTTTTCGTATGTTTCGCAAATATGTGGCATATCACTGAAATCAAGTTTTGGATCAACTCCATGTGAGAACATATTCATTGCTAATGTAATAATATCAACATTACCTGTTCTTTCGCCATTTCCAAATAAAGTTCCTTCAATTCTGTCAGCACCTGCCAATAATCCTAATTCGGCATCTGAAACACCACATCCTCTGTCATTATGTGGATGTAATGAAATCGTAACTGCATCACGATATTTCAAATTCTTGTGCATATATTCAATCTGAGTTGCAAATACATGTGGTAAAGAATTTTCAACTGTTGCAGGAAGGTTGATTATAACTTTATTGTCAGGCTTTGGCTGCCATACATCTAATACAGCATTACATACTTCCAATGCATAATCTACTTCTGTTCCTGTAAAACTTTCAGGACTATATTCAAATGAGAAGTTTCCATCTACTTCATCAGCTAATTCTTTTAATAATTTTGCTCCATCTACGGCAATCTTTTTAATCTGTTCTTTTGACTTCTTAAATACCTGCTCACGCTGTGCAACTGATGTAGAGTTATACAAATGAATTACTGCATGCTTACATCCTTTTACAGCTTCAAAAGTTTTCTTAATAATATGCTCTCTTGCCTGTGTTAATACCTGAACTGTAACATCATCAGGAATCATGTTTCTTTCTATTAAGGCTCTCATAAAATTGTATTCTGTTTCTGATGCAGCCGGGAATCCAACTTCGATTTCTTTAAAGCCCACTTTAACTAACATCTGAAAGAATTCTAATTTTTCTTCCAAGCTCATTGGTTCAATTAAAGCCTGATTTCCATCTCTTAAATCAACACTACACCAAATTGGTGCTTTTTCAATCTTTTCTTTCTTAACCCAATCAAATGTTGGTGTAGGTGGCATAAAATACTGTTTCTCATATTTTGTACAATCCATCATAGTTCTTACTCCTTCTAACCTTTAATAAATATATGTAACTTGCATCTAAATCTGTACCTTGATGTTTTTTAATTGATTTATTTTACTTTATTACATTAATGTAGCAAATTGTCCTATAACGTAAAAAAGCTCTATAATATCAAAAGATATTATAGAGACGAATCATCGCGGTACCACTCTACTTCATGTATAGACATGCCCTTACTGGATGCTCATGACATCCGCTCCCTTTAACGGTGGAATCCGTCCTGACCTACTAATATGTTCAGCCGGCTGCTCTAAGGCGAGTTCATTATATCACTCCTACTGTCTCGCATCAACCGACAGCTTTCTGAAAGTCGCTCAATAATTACTGTTCCTCTTCTATGCATTTGTTTATGTTTTAACTGTGATAATAATAACATATGCAAATCTAGAATTAAAGTGACATTTTTAATCATTTTTATTGATATTTTTTAATATTTTGTATTTTATTTATCAATTTAGTTGATTTTTCTTTTTTATAACAATAAAAAACGCGTGCCTTCAAGTACGCTAACAATAAAGAAAGCTACCAACTTTAAATTGATAGCTTTCTTTATTATATAAATATATTTTTTAACCTAATACAATTATGATATTCAGCCTACTTTTAATTTAAATTTCTGAACATCTTTTTCACTGTCAACCTTTTCAATTGTTGCTCCAAGTCCTCTTAACTTGTCAGAGAAGTGTTCATAACCTCTCTTAATGTAAACAATATCTTCAACAGTTGTAAATCCTTCTGCTGCAAGTCCGGCAATTACTAACGCTGCTCCTGCTCTTAAGTCAGGTGCACAAACCGGTGCTCCTGTAAGACCATTTACGCCCATTATTAAAGCTGTATTGCCTTCAACTTTAATTCTTGCACCCATTCTGTTAAGTTCATCTACATATTTAAATCTGTTTTCAAAAATGCTTTCTGTTACTGTGCTGCTGCCATTGGCCATTGCAAGTACAACTGCCATCTGTGGCTGCATATCTGTTGGGAATCCCGGATATGGTAATGTCTTAATCTGAGTATTTCTGATAAATTCTCCACCTTTAACTCTTACCGCATCATCGTATTCTGTTATTACGCAACCCATTTCAATAAGCTTAGCTGAAATGCATTCCAAATGTTTAGGAATAACATTCTTTACAAGAACACTTCCGCCTGTTGCTGCTGCTGCACACATAAATGTTCCTGCTTCAATCTGATCAGGAATTGTAGAATAAACTGTTCCGTGTAACTTCTCTACACCTTCAATTCTAATCTTATCTGTTCCTGCACCTCTGATATTAGCTCCCATACTGTTAAGCATATTAGCTACATCTACAACGTGAGGCTCTTTAGCTGCATTTTCAATAATTGTCTTACCTTGAGCCATTGAAGCTGCAAGCATAACATTAATTGTTGCTCCTACTGATACAACGTCAAGGAATATATGATTTCCTAATAACTTCTCTGCTCTGGCATCTACCATGCCATGTTCTGTATCAACTTCTGCACCTAAAGCTCTAAATCCTTTTATATGCTGATCTATTGGTCTGCTTCCTATGTCACATCCACCTGGAAGAGCTACTTCGGCCTTATTAAATTTACCAAGTAACGCTCCAATTAAATAATAAGAAGCTCTTATTTTCTTCATCTGTTCATATTCAACTACACATGATGTAATTGTGTCACCTTTTATCTTAACGCAGTGTCTGTCTACTCTATCGACTGTGGCACCAATGTTAGCAATTGCATCAATCAAATGATTAATATCACTAACGTCAGGTAAATTATCTATTGTCACTTCTTCATCAGTCATAATAGCCGCTGCTAATAAACCTAAAGCTGCGTTCTTAGCACCACTTATCTCCACTTCTCCATTGAGTGGTGTTCCGCCTTTTATAATATAACGTTCCATTATGCACCTCGGGTATTTATGTATATAATTGAGTTGTAAAAACTCAAAGCAAAAACCGACCGAAATAGTTTATCATCTAATTCACTAATTCGGTCTAACTTTAAAATTCTATTTATTTCTATCTATTATGTCACTTGTATGAGAATTAAATTCTAATACAATTATCCTTTGCTTCTTTACGCATAGACTAATTATAACACATTATCGCTCTTTGTAAACCGATTAATTCATACATTTTCACAATTTATTATATGTTTTTTTGTTGAAAATGTTACCTATTTAAGAAAATTAAGTGGATTTACATGCTTATCATTTTGTATTACTTCAAAATGAAGATGCGGACCTGTACTGTCTCCGGTATTTCCACTAAGTCCTATTATCCTTCCCTGTTCAACCGTATCACCTAAATTAATTAAGATTTTACTTAAATGAGCGTATCTGGTTTTTAGTCCATTTCCATGATTTACCAGTATATTATATCCATAACTGTCACTTAAATATGCTTTTTCTACTGTACCATCTGCTGCCGCACATACGCTTGTTCCAACTACGACTGCCCAGTCGTGTCCCAAATGTGTGGTTCTTCTGTCAACCACGTCTCCAAATACTGAAGTTGTCACTCCACCACTTACAGGTTTTCTAAGTTGTATCACAGTATTTGATACATTCTGTACTGAATTATCATCAGTTTGGTTTATTTCATTATTTGCTGTCCTTCTCAAAGAATCTTTATTTATTGTATTTTTTAAAGACTCCTTATTTGCTGTATCTTCCAAATAGTCAGCTTTTTCACCTTTTATAGAAGATATTTTTGTATTGCAAATTTCTTTAACTGCGCCATCACTTTCTTTATGATTTTTAGCTAAATGTGTATCTGAGGTATCATTTGCCTGAATAACTTTTATAGTTTTATCATTTTCTAAAATCATAAAACTATATGCCCATGTTTCCATTATCATTTGAGAAAAATTAAACAGGATTATCATAAGTATTAAAATTCCTGCCACAACATATGATACTGCATGGCATTTGTTTATATACTTACTATTCATTTTTAATTGTAAACGCCTCCAAATAAATTGTTATTTTGTTCACATGCTACCAGGCTCAAAAGTTCTAAACCTACATGAGTTTGTTCATAAGTAAGTGAATTATCTTATTATTCGCCTTTGTATTAACAAATTATTTTATTCACATTCGTTTTTTCCTATTTTTACATCTGCCCTATTTTTCGCCTTTGTACTCTTTTATTTTTTCTAATGTTAACTGCACAGTTTCTTCTACATTTATGTTACTTTCATTTACCACTACATCTGCATATTTTTCATAAAGGGGTACTCTTTCGTTAAATAAATCATCAAGCGTCTGTCCATCACGCAAAACTACGCCTCTGTTTTTCAAATTGCCAAGTCTCTTTTTTAGGTTTGCCAAATCAAGCTCTAAATATACAACAGTTGCAATTTCTGACAAATGTTCCATTGCTTCCCTGCCGTACACTACGCTTCCGCCTGTTGAAATAATGGCTTTTTTAGGATTTAATGATTTATTTACATCATTTTCTACCTGAATAAATCCATCTATTCCTTTTTCAGCTATTATTTCTTTAAGTAATTTATTTTCTCTATCCTGAATTACCAAATCAGCATCTATAAACTGGTATCCCATCAACTTTGCAAGTATTACTCCTACTGTACTTTTTCCTACTCCCGGCATTCCTATTAAAACAATATTTTCCTTCATTTTCAGTCCTTTCTCTATTTGTTGCTATTTAATACTTTATCAATTTTATAATTTTTTGCTACTGCTTACACTTTGTAAAATTAGCTATTAGTATTTAATGTTTCTTTATTTTATCTTTATTCAAAAGACTTGCCCTTGACACGGCATCTTCTCCATATTTTTCTTTTATTGCATCTAATGCCTTATCAAGTTTTTTCATTTTTTCTCTGGACGGTTGAACCTTTTGTGATTGTTTTTCATTCATAAGCTCAAATATTGACATTTGCTCCGGCTCATCTTCTCCTACAAGATTCGCTGTTCTTATTCCTAAAAGTCTTACCGGCTTTCCTGTCCAAATATCCTTAAATAACTGTTTTGCATTTTCGTATATTTCATTTTCTACATTTGTAGCATTATACAAACTTGTCTGATGAGACATTTTTGAAAAATCATTATACTTTATCTCAATGGCAATTGTTTTTGCTTTTTGTCCGGACTCTCTCAATCGTCCGCTTACCTTTACAGCCAACTGTAATAATACTAAATTTATATCATCTATTTTGTCTAAATCTGTTGGAAGTGTTGTAGAATTTCCAATTCCTTTAAAATCTTCTTTTGTAGCATTTACTTTTGAATCATCAATTCCATTTGCATACTCCCACAAAATTTTCCCGTGTTTTTTCAAATGTGATTCCACTATATTAACCGGTGTATTTGCTAACTGACCTATTGTATGGATTCCTAATTTATTTAAAACTTCCACACTTGATTTGCCTGCCATAAACAGTTCACCAACCGGAAGTGGCCACATTTTTGTTTTTATTTCTTCCGGAAACAATGTATGTATTTTATTTGGCTTTTCAAAATCCGATGCCATTTTTGCTAATACTTTTTTAGAAGAAATTCCTATGTTTACTGTAAATCCTAATTCATTTTGAATTCTGTTTTTTATAACCTCTGCTGCTGACATATATGAACTGAACTTATTCTGAATTCCCGTATAGTCAAAATAACATTCATCAACACTGACCTGTTCAATGTCCGAAGTATATTCTTTTAATATGGAAATAAATTTTCTACTCTGCTCACGGTAATACTCATGTTCAGGTGGTATTATCATAATATCAGGGCATTTTTTTAATGCATCAGCCACCGGCTCACCTGTTTTTATTCCATATTTCTGAGCTGATATTGATTTTGCAAGGACTATTCCATGACGTTTTTCTCTGTCACCACCTATGATAGCCGGAATTGTTCTTACATCTACATCATTGCCTTCCTTTAGCAGTTTTACTGCAGTCCAACTTAAAAATGCTGAATTTACATCAATATGAAATATAATTTGTTCCATACACTGCCACCTGCCTTTTTCCTAGTAGCTTTTCCTAAATATCTATGCTTTTGCATTTTTCGACTTTTTATCTCTTATTTTCTAATCTTTTCTTTTTATTTGCAGATTTTTTTCTCTTTTTCTTCATTACGCTATAACCAAATCTTCCAAGATTTTGACCTAAACTATAATAATGTCCATGAGAATATACTATTGGATTTGCTTTTTCTAATTGGAATCTTCCATCCTTATCCATATATTCTTTGTCTGCGTGTACTGCTAATACATTTGCAATAAACATGTCATGAGAACCACATTCTTTTACATCAACAACTTTGCACTCAATGTTCACCGGACTTTCTTTTATTAATGGAGCCTTTACATACTGTGCCTTTTCTTTTGTCAAATGCGCTTCTTTAAATTTATCGACATCTCTTCCTGATTTAACTCCACAATAATCTGTTGCATACGCCAAATCTTTTGTAGTCAGATTTATTACAAATTCTCCTGTTTCTTTTATCATCTTATACGAATGTCGCGATGGTCGTATTGATACATAAGCCATCGCCGGATTTGTACATATTGTGCCTGTCCATGCAACTGTCAGTACATTGTCATTACCTTCGTTATCACTTACCGTTACCAAAACTGCAGGCAAAGGAAATATCATATTCCCCGGTTTCCAAATTTCTTTTGACATTAATCTTCTCCCTTTTCTTTTTGGTTTTTATTTTTAACTTTTATATCCGTAAGGGTTAATGTTTGATCTTCATTTAATGTATAGGTTAAAGTCATTTTTGTTTTGCACGACCCGCCTATACTGTAAACATAACTCGTATAAATTGCTGTATCTGTAGAGGACACATATGTATACACAAAATCATATGTAACAGTAAATGTATTATTATTGTTGTATACACTATTATGTGTAACTTCTCCCGGTTCAAATGAAACTACTGAATATTTATCAATGTTCTTTGTTTCCGGCCAATATAATACTTCTTCTGTTTCTTTTAAATATTTATCAACCTTTTTCTGAAGTTTTTTATCATTTGCAAAATATGCTTTTAACTCTTTATTATTGCCTTTTTTCTCCCTTGCATTAACATAAAACTGAGTAATCATATTGTCTGCATTTGCCTTTATTTTTTCTTCAAATTCTAAATTTGCATGATATGCTGTAGCGTCGAAATTAATTGTAGTTCCTTCCTGAATAATTTCAGGTTTTAAATCTATCTGGCTATATCTGTTTATCGCATTTGCGTCATATGCTCCGTAAAGTATTTTATCAAAATGATATGTATCTGTATTTGTATTCGCGTCTGTCGTGACCTTAGCCATGTCTTTTGTTACGACTTCTCCATTTATATATAAAGCATCTCCTGTCGGCACAACAAAATTTACGTTTTTTACAAGCATTTTTGATATATCTACTTTATAATCAGGAATAATCTGCATTCCATGTTTTACTTCATCAAATACCAATTTTATTGTCTGGTTAGTTTCTGTTGTTTCATTATTACATATAATATCTACTGTCTTTTTGCCATTTTCTTTATATGGCTCAGAAATTTCATATGAATCAATTACAATAGATTCTCTTATCTTTTTCACTCTGTCTGTGTATGCAGTTTTATTTATATATGTATTCTTTGGCTGATTTACAAGACCATATATTGTATCATAATCCTGAGCTAAAAATGCTTTGAAATATGCAACTGCCTCATCAGTAGGATTAGATTCATAATTTACATATGACAATCCTGCGCCTATTACTGCACATACTGTCAAAAATAAAAGTGCTCCTATCAGTCTTACTATATTGGAATTTATTATTTTTTTAATCATTTCAATCCACCTTCCCGTTTCAAAATAATGTTACCTATTATCCTTGATTTTTGCAAGGCTTTTATGTATCATTTATGTATCAAAATTGCTTTTACTTTACAAAAAGCGGATTGGAGAATTCATGGACAAAAAATTACTTTTTAATGATGCTTTGTCTTCTTTAATAGAATTTGCGGCAGCTAATGCAAACCATGTGTCTACTGAAGACATTCATACTTTTTTCAATGACATAATAGAAGATGAAAAGCAATACGAATTTATATATAAGTACTTACAGGAAAGTAAAATAAAAATTGATGGAATGGATTATATTGTTTCTGAAGAAGTGACTATTGATCCTAAGGAAGAAGAGACTAAGGAATTAGAGGCTGTAAAAGCAGCTGAAAGTAAAGTTGTAGAAACTGAAGCTGAACTTGCTTTTATTGAAATGTATAAAAAGGATTTAGAAGCTATTGATGAAATATCAGAAGCCGAGCTTGCTAACTTACTTGATTTGCTTGCAAACGGAGACCTTTCTGTTACTAATAAAATTGTTGAATCTCAACTTTCAAAAGTAGCTGGCATTGCAAATGAATTTCGTGGACAGGGTGTAACTTATGGTGATTTAATTCAGGAAGCAAATATTGGATTAATGATAGCTCTTTCTGAATTTAATGGTTCTTCTGACGAATTTGCAGCTTATGTTGATGATGCCATCAGAAATACATTAAATCTTGTCATCAATGACCAAATTAACGAAGACCGTGTTGGCGAACATCTGGCTAACCGTATGAATGAATTAGATGAAATTTCCAGAGACCTTACTGAATTACTTGGTCGTGCTCCAACTTTTGAAGAGTTGGCTAAGAAAATGGGTATAACTGAAGATGAAGTTGAAACAATTGTAAAAACTTCTCTTAATGTTTTAAATGCCGGTGATTCTCAGGATGCAGAAGCTATCAATAAAGCGTCTTCTGAATTAAACGCTACAGAAGCTAATAATTCTGATTTAAATGAATTGGGCTTAAATGATTTTGAATCTTCTATATTAAATAACTCTGTATCAAATGACTTTGGAACATCTTCTCCATTAATTAATAATACTGACGAAGAATTTGTATCTTCTGAAACAGATTTAGGTGACCCATTAGAATGGAAGATAAATAAAAAATAGTATTTTGGAATGCAAAAAATATGATTTTAAAATAGAAAAAAACAACGGATGATTTTAAGAAATATTAAAATCATCCGTTGTTTTTCACACTATTTTCCTTTTCTCTTTTTTACGCACTCCGCTAAAAGATATTCAATCTGGCCATTTATTGAGCGGAAATCATCTTCTGCCCATGCTGCAATCTCTTCCCATAATGAAGGGGACAGTCTTAACAACACCTGTTTCTTTGCCTTTTCTTTTTCTTTTAGTTTTTTTTCTTTTGTTAATATTTCTTTTTCCATATTAGAAATATTTTCTAAACGTTTTTGGAGCTCAAGTTCTTTTTTATTAAGTTGTTCTTCCTTATCCATACCGGCTCCTTTCACTGTTTTTCAATATATATAGTTTCAAATAGTCATAACTTTTTTAATTTATTTTAGCTCAATTGTTTGACTTATTTTAACATTATTATCTGTTGAATTAATTTTTAATTTATTATTTTCTATTTTTATTAATAAATACTTCCGCTGTTCACAATTGGTTGTGCTTCTTTATTTCCACATAACACAACTAAAAGATTGCTTACCATAGCAGCTTTTCTTTCTTCATCAAGCACCACAATTTCTTCTTCTCCAAGTTGGTCAATTGCCATTTTAACCATACTTACTGCGCCTTCAACAATTTTCTGTCTTGCTGCAATAATTGCCGTTGCCTGTTGTCTCTGAAGCATTGCTGCAGCTATTTCTTCTGCATATGACAAATGAGTTATTCTAACTTCCATAATTTCTATTCCGGCATCTTCAACCTTTTTCTGTAACTCTACTTCCATACTATCTGCAATTTCCTGGCTGCTTCCACGTAGAGTCTTTTCGTTATCATCCTCATTTTCATCTGATATTATATCATAAGGATACAATCTTGAAATATTTCTTATTACAGAATCACACTGAGTTGATAAAAATTTCATATAATTATCAACATTTAAAACTGCTTTTGTAGGGTCAATTATCTTGCAAATAACCACCGCTCCGATAATTATCGGATTTCCTAAAGCATCATTCACTTTCTGTTTCTCATTATTTAATGTTATAACCTTAGTTGATATTTTCTTTTTTGTAACTCCGGCAACTTTTGCTGAGCTGTTACCATTAACATCAGAAGAAATTTCAAAGATATTTCCTGTTGTTTCTTCGTTAGGAACTACTGCACTACAAAATGGATTTATAAAATAAAATCCTGCACTTTTAATTGTGCCATAATATTCACCAAAAAGAGTAAATACCATTGCTTCATTAGGATTAACTGATTTTAGTCCACATGACAGAACAATAGATACAATTAATAACGCTAAACTAACAACAAATAAACCGATTCCTAATCCAAATATCACGTCATTAACATCTTCATAGTTTATTGCAAAAACTAATCCTAGTACAAACGTCACAACTGTTGCTACATATCCAAGTATATTGGCAAATAACATTGCGAATCCATTTTTCTTAGTAATTTCCCTTTCCTTTACATTACTTAACTTTACATTTTCATCCATAACTTTATCCTCCCAAGTATTAAAGTGATATTATTTTGATATTACTTTAATACTTATTCTTTTCTTTGTCAATGATAAAATTTATAATACACAAATTCTGATAATTTACTTTTTCCCTCCTATGGTCTATGTGAATAAACTTTAATAAAATTTATTCACAAGACAAAAGTATTTTCTGCATTGTAGCATATGCTCTAATCAAAAAAGACCAAACAGTGTGCTGATATGTACCCAGAATCCTGGACACATATCATGCATGCATACTGTTCAGTCTTTTTTCTTATACTTATTCTTTTATTGTAATTGATTGCTTTTTAATTCTATACTAAATTTTATTATAGGTTTATTTTTCTCATACCTCTTTTGCTACTACTTCTATATTTAAATGTATTTTATTGTAACGCCAGACAAATTTGCTGATCCCTTAATAACAACTGTCACGCTTTCAGCATCTGTTGGTGCTTTTGTACCTTCTTCGTCGTAGCCGCCAAATGAACAATTTAACTCATTTTCTACAATCCAGTTAGCCGGAATATAAATTTCCACTCCTCCAAATGAATTCTTTATTTCTATTTCAAGTCTCTTACTTGGCACTTTTGCCTTATCTAAATAAATTGACATTCCTGAAAATTCATTTCTTACATATACTTTTTTTAAATTATTTGAAGTAATGTATTTAACAGTTCCTGCAAATTTTGATTCGCATATTACTACTTCTCCGCTATCCTGCTCTACATTAACATTTTCATCAAAATATTTTCCTTCATTACTACTATTATTGCTGTAATAATGATTTCCACCTGAGTAATCTTTTTTCCATTTTTTATTTTTCTTTCCAAATATCATGCTTATTCCAATACTTCCTAACAATGCTGCAAACAGAATCGGCCATGGAGTTATACTTTCAATGTGAAGTTGCTCTGACCAGACAATTGCTAAAAAAGCAAGCGAGAATAATATTGTTGTTGCCTGTAATCTTACAATTCCATCTAATAATGCAGCACCAAAAAGTACTGTAAAAATTATACTCCAGACACCCACGCCTTCAATCAGACCCAGACCATTAACTACAATTAATGCAGCCATTATTATAAATATCATTCCCCAGTAAATATTGTTTTTTTTCATCACATATTCCTCATTTCTTCTAATTTTTCTTTTAACGGCTTGTAATATGCCCTTGAAACATATACATGTTTAGGCGTTCCTTCAAATTCAATTAAACTTGACGCTGTCAGATTTCTTGTAATCGCATACACTTTCTTTACATTTAAAATTGCTGACTTTGATATTCTGCTAAAGTACCATGGTAATATTTTCTCCAATTCGTATAATTTACTGCCTGTTAAAAATATCTCATTTACTGTATGAGCCATAACCTGATTGTTATCAGTTTCAAAAAAAAGAATTTCACCAACATCTATATAAAATTCTTTTTCACCCTGTTTAAGCTCAATTTTAAGACTCTGGTTTTCCATCGCTGAGATAGTTTTCTGAATATTAATTATATTCTCATTCAGTTCGTGGCAATTTATTATTACCTGTTCCTCTATGCAGTTTTCATCCACATTTACGATTACTTTCATATCTGACTCCTTATGTGATGATTATATTTGCAAATTATGTGGATGTAAATAGATTTTATGTAAGTGGTATTTTATTAGCAGTAAGTGGTAAATACCAGTCTGTGAACGTTATTTGCAAACAAATTTAGGAGCCGATGGATAACCACCGGCCCCTTTAATGAGATTAAGTAAAATATATTTTAAGAACAGAGTTCCTAAATATCCATTATATTGTTGAGTATTTACTCATTTGAAAGTGCTGCAATACCTGTGTCACCTGTTCTGACTCTCATTACATCTTCTACATCTGTTACGAAAATCTTACCATCGCCAACACCGCCTGTATAAAGAGCTTTTCTAGCTGCTGCTACTACAAGGTTAGGATCAACTGTTGATACAACGATTTCAACTTTAACCTTTGGAAGAAGGTTCATGCTCATCTTAACACCTCTGTAAACACCACTCTTTCCCTGTTCAACACCACAGCCCATTGCCTGGATAACTGTCATACCTGTTACACCGATAGCTGCCATTGTGTCTTTAAGGGTTCCAAATTTATCTTCATTACAAATAACTGTAATCTTTGTATATTTTCCAGTTGGTTTTGCTTCACCAATTGATAATGTAGCAGGTTCAAGATTTGCTACATCTACTGCTCCTACGCTTTCACCCATGTATGAAGGTGTTGTAGGAAGGAAGTCTGCATATGCTGATGCAAGACCATGTTCTGATATATCCATACCAATAATTTCTTCTTCTGCTGTTGTTCTAAGTCCTATTGTATGTTTAATAAGCTGGAATACAATTGTCATCATGATTGCTGCGTATACATCAATAGCAACAATACCTAAAATCTGAATTCCTAATAATTTTGCTCCACCACCGTAGAATAAACCTGCGTAATAAGAACCATCTGCAAATGCCTGAACTGTGTCGCCTTTACCTGTTGCAAATAAGCCTACTGCAATTGTTCCCCAAACACCGTTTGCCCAGTGAACACCAACTGCCCCAACAGGGTCATCAATGTGTAACTTCTTATCAAGTACTTCTACTACTACATCTACTAAAATACCTGCAACTGCACCAATTACTAAAGCACCAATTGTATCAACTGAAGCACAACCTGCTGTAATTGCTACCAAACCTGCAAGTGATGCATTTAAGCACATACCTACATCAGGTTTTCCATCTTTAATCCAAGTAAATATCATACATACAACTGTTGCTGTTGCAGGAGCGATTGTTGTATTCATAAAGATTGATGCAAGACTGTCTGTGTTTGTTGCAGCTGCACCGTTAAATCCATACCATCCAAACCAAAGGATGAAACATCCAAGAGCTCCAAGTGTTATTGAATGTCCACCGATAGCATTTGAAATAATTGTTCCATCTGCTTTCTTTGTGTATTTACCAATTCTGGCTCCAAGAATAATTGCTCCGACTAAAGCTGCCATACCACCTACTGAGTGGATTACTGCTGAACCTGCGAAATCTACGAAATGTAATTTCTGTAACCATCCGTTTCCGCCGTAGTTCCAAACCCAACCTGCTTCAATAGGATATACAATCAAACTGATTGCTGCTGAGTAAACACAATAAGCACTGAATTTTGTTCTTTCAGCCATAGCTCCTGAAACAATTGTTGCTGCTGTTGCACAGAATACTAACTGGAATACGAACTGTGACCAATTGAAGTTGCTGTAATTTGTGAAGATGTCAAGATTTGGAATACCAATGATTCCCATTACATAATCTTCTGACATCATAAGTCCAAAACCTAAAACAATGTACATTATAGTACCGATACAAAAATCCATCAGGTTCTTCATGATAATGTTACCTGCATTCTTTGCTCTGGTAAATCCTGTTTCAACCATTGCGAAACCGGCCTGCATAAAGAATACTAAACTTGCACCAATTAAGAACCAAATTGCAAAACTACTACTTGTAGCTGCCTCCAAAATTTCATTTGCGTCCATAACTAATTCCTCCATTCTTTTTTCATTGTCCTATAGATTTTACTTAAGAAAGCATTTTTAAAGGGGAAACACTTTCCAAGTTCTGAGAAGTTTTTCTTCTCATTTGTAATCATCCGGTAAATATTAATTACTGTATAATTACTAATACAAAAAAATACAAGGGCACTGACTTCTTACGTCTGCGCCCTTGCATTTCTTATCATGCACTGTATTCTAGCAAATGATTTTTTAAATTTCAACTAAAAATCGATTTTGCTTATTTTATAATACAAATCCTTTTGTATTTTAAATTGACATTTAATTATTTTAATTTGATATTTATTTTATTCATATATTCCTTAAAAAATTTAATATCAATTGCATCTTTTACATTATTTCTTTAATTGATTTATATACGCCTTCGCCATCTAAACCAAATTCTTTTAACAACTCAACAGCCGGTCCTGAATGTCCATAAACATCCTGAACACCAATTTTTGTAACAGGTGTAGGACATTTTGCACTTAAGCAGTCACAAACTGCACTTCCAAGTCCACCAATAACTGAATGTTCTTCAACAGTTACTACTTTACCTGTAGCCTTTGCTGATTCTACAATTAAATCTTCATCTAATGGCTTAATTGTATGAATATTAATTACTGTAGCTTCAATTCCATCCTGTGCCAATTTTTCTGCTGCTTCCAAAGCTGAAGATACCATGAGTCCTGTTGCAACAATTGTAAGATCCTTACCTTCACGCATTATTACACCCTTACCTACTTCAAACTTGTAATCTTCTTTATTTAATACAGGTGCAGCCAAACGTCCAAATCTTAAATAAACAGGTCCGTCAATTTCATATGCTGCCTTTACTGCCGCTCTTGCTTCTACATCATCACATGGATTAATAACTGTCATTCCAGGGATTGTTCTCATTAAAGCAATATCTTCATTACACTGATGTGTAGCTCCATCTTCACCTACAGAAATACCTGCATGTGTAGCTCCTATTTTTACATTAAGATGTGGATATCCAATTTCATTTCTAATCTGTTCGTAAGCTCTTCCTGCTGCAAACATAGCAAATGTACTTGCAAAAGGAACTTTACCTGTTGTTGAAAGTCCTGCTGCAATCCCCATCATATTTGCTTCTGCAATACCACAGTCAAAGAATTTGTCAGGGTTTGCTTTTTTGAAAATGCCTGTCTTTGTAGCTGCTGCTAAATCAGCGTCTAATACTACTACGTTATCATGCTCTTTAGCTAATTCTACAAGTGCATTACCATAGCTTTCTCTTGTTGCTATCTTCTTTACTTCTGACATAATGCTTCACCTGCTTTCTCTAATTCTTCCATTGCCTGTTCAAACTGCTCATCATTTGGAGCTGCACCATGCCATGAAGCCTGGTTTTCCATAAACGAAACGCCTTTTCCTTTAATACTCTTCATAATAATTGCTGTAGGCATTCCTTTTGTTTCTCTTGCTTCCTTTAAAGCTGCTCTAATTTCATCAAAATTATGAGCATCTATATTAATTACATGGAAATTAAATGCTTCAAATTTCTTATCAATTGGGTATGGTGAACATACATCTTCAATTGTTCCATCAATCTGAAGGTTATTATTATCGACAATAACAGTAAGGTTATCTAACTTCTTTGCTCCTGCAAACATAGCTGCTTCCCAAATCTGTCCTTCCTGAATTTCGCCATCACCTGTAACTGCAAATACTCTGTAATCTTTGTTATCAATCTTTGCGCCTAAAGCCATTCCTACTGCTGCAGAAACACCCTGTCCTAATGAACCTGCTGACATATCAACACCCGGTGTATGCTTCATATCGGGATGTCCCTGTAAATAAGAACCGATATGTCTTAAAGTTGTTAAATCTTCCTTAGGGAAGAATCCTTTTTCTGCTAACACTGCATATAAAGCAGGTGCAACGTGACCTTTTGATAAAACTAATCTGTCTCTGTCTTCCATCTTAGGATTTTTAGGGTCAACATTCATTTCTTCGAAATACAAAAATGTTAACATGTCGGCTACTGATAATGATCCACCCGGATGTCCTGATTTTGCGCTGTGTACGCCTTTAATAACACCTTTACGCACTTCATTTGCTATTTTTTCAAGCTGTAAATTTTCCATTTTAATTCCTTTCTTTTATTTAATATTAAAATCTGCTTCTTTTAATATCTGCAAATCGTCTTTATCTTTTGTTTTAAAAATACCAACGATTTTTCTGCCTAATTTATGTTTTGCCCTTTTTATGGCTACATCTAATATTTGTTCAACATCCTTCTGACTGATTTCTTTCTTTGTTCCATACCAGTCATCTATAGCTTTAAATAATGCAAGCATTCCCATCTCGTTGATATTAAAGCCGTTATCTTTAGCATATTGAACACCATAAGCTACCCATTCTTTTACATTATAAGTCTTAATAAGAATAGGATAATCAAAAATCTGTTTTAACTCTTCATTCTCATCAAACATATCTGCCATTGCATCAGTTTCTCCTTCGAGAACTATCAACATGTCATTTGTATAAAGTTTAGCAGACTTAATTATCTCATCTATTTGCTCACTATTCAAATCTGTAGCTTTTTCTACAATTAAATCGCTTCCCATAAGTTTGTTTAATGCAGCTGTAAATCCTCTTCGGTTTAATACCTCCGCATTTACTTTAGCAATTCTTCTTCCGGCTCTGCCTCTCTTTGCATTAACCATCTTGATTATATCAATAGCCAATGTAGTTTTTCCACTTTTTTCATCACCACTGATTGCTATGTTTCCATTTGAAGAATTTCCATCAGGCACAAATTCTTTGACTAATTTTTCAATTGTGTATTTTATTGTATCGTCCAATCCTTCAATGTTTGTATAATTTGCAAACACCTTCATATCTTCATCTGTTACAATTTTTGTTCCTGAATTATCTTTTTCTTCTTTTGTTTCAGATTCTTTCTCTGCTGATTTCTGTTCTGTTTCCTGTTCTGAACCTTTACCTTCTTCTACTGCATCTGATTCCTGCTCTGCAGGTTCAACTTCTTCTGTTGACTCTGATTCCTGCTCTGCAGGTTCAACTTCTTCTGGCTCTGATTCAACATAATCTTCTGATTTATCTAATGATCCTTTTAATTTACTATCTTCTACTTCATCATTATCATCCATCCCATCAACTGATTCTGAATCTTCTTTTGCTTCTGAATCTTCTTTAGAATCCGCAACATCTGTCAAATCGCTTAACTCTAATGCATCCTCATCGCTCAAATCAGGTAAATCAAGATTTGGAATTTCTATCTTAGGTATATCAAGTTCCGGTATGCTTATCTCCGGCATGCTTTCAATTTCCTGCGCAATCTTATCCATTTTAGCTGATACTTCAAGCATTTCAACATTTTCCATCTCTGATTTTTTTGTTTCTTCCGGCTCGTCTTTAGTTAAATTTTCTGATGAATCTTCTTGTAATTCTTCCTCAACTAAATCTTCTTTTGGCTCTTCAAAATCCTCTGCCGATTCATCTTCCGACTCCTCTATATCTTCTATAGGTTCATCTTCTGAATCTTCAACTTCTTCCACGTCATCAATTGTTTCATAATCTTCTATTGTTTCCGCATATTCGTTTTCTGATTCATCAGTACTATTTATTTCAAACTCCTCTGTTGATTCGTTTTCTAATTCATCAACAGGTTTGTTTTCCGTTTTTCCTAGCGATTTCATTTCCGGCTCTGTTGATTCAACTGCGTCTTCATCAATTGTATCACTTTCCGACTCACCAACTGTTTCTTCTAAAGGTTCATCCAGCAATTCAGGCTCTTCAGAAATTATATTTTCCTCCGCCTCTTTTACCAAATCACTGATACTCTTAGGTCTTTCTAATTCCATTGTTTTATCAATGTCTGAAATTAAAATTGACTCTCTTCGTTCTCTTTCAAGTTCTTCAGCAGGCATATCTCTGAAATCAATAATATCATTGTTAAATATTTCCTCTAAATCTGCTGATAATTCACTTAAACGCTTTTTAGGTAACTTTTCTGTAACAACCTCAGGCTCTTCATATTCTGGCAATTTCTCAGGCTCACCTTCAATATTCATCATTCTTTCGGAATCTATAATATTATTTAATTCTTCAAGTTCTTCCTTTTCATATTGAATAGTTTCCTCTATGTCGTAATTTACCAAATCTTCTTCCGGCAACTGATTCCCTAATACTGAATCATCTGTACCACTAATTATCTCAGGCATATCGAATTCCAAATCCAATGTTGGTACATTTGTCTGTTCTGACTCAGCTGCCTTTTCCAATTCCTCTTCGATATTTGGTATTGCTTTTGTTTCACCTGCGACTTCTTCATTACCTAAAGTATCCATATCGGTATTCGGTGTTGCTTTTGTTTCACCTGTAACTTCTTCATCTTCCAAAGCTTCAATGTCGATGTTTGGTATTGCTTTTGTTTCACCTGCGACTTCTTCATCTTCCAAAGCTTCAATGTCGATGTTTGGTATTACTTTTGTTTCACCTACGGCTTCTTCATTACCTAAAGTATCCATATCGGTATTCGGTGTTGCTTTTGTTTCACCTGCAGTTTCTGTATCTTCCAAAGCTTCAATATCAAAATTTGGAATTTCATTTGTTTCAGGTGATTTTTCAATATTATCTGTTTTTTCAAAATCAATCGGATCCAATGTTATTTCTGTCATCTCATTATCCATATTTGGAATTGAAGATGTATGCTTTTCTAATTGAACCGTATCTGAAATATCATTTGAACTTACATTAATTCTTTTTTCATTATGTCTTTCAGGAGCAGCAGACTGGTTTACTATTTCATTTAAATCCATTGTTCCAAATGAAATTTCACCTGTCTGGAATTTAATTTCCTCTTCTATAACATCGGTATCAACATCAGGAACAAATACATCTGCTGCCGCTTCTGCTGCAAATGATTCAAGTCCACGTTGAACCATATCTAATTCTTTTTCGTGGTCTGCACCAAGTTCCTTATCATGAGTAGGATTTTCAAATTCTGATACACCGGCATGCTGTATCTCTTTTCCCTGATTACTTATCTCAATTTCATCAAAATACTGCTCATTATCATAGTTATATGTCTCAGTATCTTCGATTTCCTGTTCATTTCCTTCTTCATCTATACCAAGACCTTCATGTATCGACTGAATTCTCTTATAGTCAGGATTTATTTTTTCAAAATCTTCTTCTGTTTTTTCGACAATATTTTCTGCCTCATCTAAGGCCTTAACTGCCTTTTCAACTGTGTCCGCCTTAAGAATTCCCCTATCCTGAAGTTTATGTAAAACTTCTTCTATTGATAATTGTCCTGTATTCTGCTTTTTAACTATCTGATCTTCTTCATCATCAGTTATGCTTTCGTTATTTGAAGCATTATCTTCTTCGCTAAGACTTTTTTCATCAGAATCATTTTCTTGTATAGCATCAACATTCTCTTTACCATCCAAAATAGTTTCCGCTTCTTTATCGACATTGTTTTCTGTAGAATCGCTTTCAACAGCTATTTTTTCAACATCCAACTTGCCATCGCTTTCATCTGTCGCTTCTTTAGCTGAATAATCTGACTTTTCTTTAGAACTTTCTTCAATATTAGCTTCATCGACTATAAACTCATTTTCTTTTGATTCCAAGTTTTCTTCTGATTCCAAATTTTTGTTCACTTCTGGATTCTCTTCTGATTCTGAATTTTCTTCTGATTCTAACTCCAATTCGTCTTTTTCAAATTCATCTTCAAAAGTAATCTCATGCATTTCAGGATCATTTTGCTCTACAAATATCTCCTGTACATCAGGATTGTTCTGCTGTGCAAACAGTTCTTTTTGTTCCGATTCACCTTCGGCTTTCTTTTCGTCATTTGACTTGTGAATACTTTCTATAACAGGATGTTTAAGCTTTCTGATACTTTCTTTAAAATTATCCTTTCTTATCATAAATGGAATACTTGGTCTCTCGTCAATAACCTCATCAGCTATCTTTACCGACACTGATTCTTTTTCTTTATCTTCAGAGATGGCATTATCTATTGATAAGTTATCTTCTATGTCTCCTGCCTGTTTGTTTTCTTTTCTCTCATCTTTTTCTATCTTTTGTAAAGGCTTTCTGCCTAATCTATAATTGTCATATCTCTCCTGCTGAAGCTTTGTAAGTGGTCTGTAAAGTTTTTTTAACTCCATAGCCTTATTTACATATTTTCCTTCAGCAAACCATAAGCTTATTTCATCGCACATATCAACGCAGTTTTCTTCATCTCCTGCTTCATGATATAACTTAGCTAATTCATAAGCCCATTTTTCCTCCATGTCTTCCTGAATATACTTTTCAAGGATTTCTATTAGTTTTCCAATTGGAGCCTTCTTTGCTTTCTGCATTTCATACTGCAATATATATTTATCATTGTCCCTAGGTGCAAGTTCAACAAAGTCCTGATAAAACTCTTCTGCTTCATCAAACTGCTGTAATTTTGCTGACAACAAACACAACCTATAAGCCAAATGTCTTCCTGTATTTGTATTTTCATAAGCAATAATCAAAGCCTGCTTTGCCTTATCATACTGCTTTGCCATTTCGTATGCATCTGCTATTAGGGATAAAATGTCATTTGCTTTTTCTCTTCTATAATCAAGAGAGTCTGCGATTTGCACTGCTCTTTCGTAATCTTTATTACGAACAGCGACTCTCATTTCTTCTATTTTAAAGTTATACTCATTTCTATCCATTTTGATAAACACCTTTCATTCATCCGCCGTTGCGAATTATGACTTAATCTAAATCTGCACTCTTCCCTGTAACGCTCTCAGTAACGTAACGTTATCAATACATTCTAAATCTCCACCTACCGGTACTCCACTGGCAATTCGACTTATCTTTATCCCTAAAGGTTTAACGACTTTGCTTATGTACATCGCCGTTGCTTCACCTTCAACGCTGGAATTTGTAGCAATTATAACTTCATCTACATCATCTTTTAATCTTTCAAATAATTCTTTAAGTTTTATATCATTCTGTCCAATTCCCATTAAAGGATTTATGGCACCATGTAATACATGGTATACCCCTTTATATTCTCCTACTTTTTCATAGGCTGCCATATCTTTTGTGTTTTCTACAACCATAATTGTTTTATGGTCTCTGTCTTTACTTGCGCAAATAGGACAAATGTCCTGATCTGTCAAAGTAAAACACTTTTTACAATATTTTACATTTTTCTTAGCATCAATAATTGATTGGGATAACTCTTCCACCTGTTCCTGTGGCATATCTAATATATAAAATGCAAGTCTTGACGCTGTCTTAGCGCCAATTCCCGGAAGTATGGAAAGTTCCTCAATCAACTTTGATATATATCCACTGTAATAATCCAATGTCTACTCCTTAAAATAATCCGCCAAGACCGCCTGTTATTTTAGACATCTGCTGTGTTGTATTTTCTTCTACAGTTCTGATTGCCTCATTTACTGCAGCCATAATTAAATCTTCTAACATTTCAATGTCATCAGGGTCTACAACTTCTTCATCAATTTTTACTTTTGTAATTTCTTTCTTACCTGTAATTGTCACTTCAACTGCACCGCCTCCGGCTGTAGTTGTAAATTCCTGGCTTTCAAGATTTGCCTGAGCTTCTTCCATCTGCTTCTGCATCTTCTGAGCCTGCTTCATTAAATTGTTCATATTCTGTGGCATTCCGCCACCTGGAAATCCTCCACGTCTTGCCATGTTAAAAATCCTCCTCTTCAATATCCATGTTTATTCTTGAGATTACTTCCTGATATACATCTGCAAAATTCTGATTATCTTCAAGCATTTGTACTTCAACTGTAACTTCTTTCTTTATCTGTTCGCTAATAATTGTATTTAGCATTTCTATGACTTCCGGCTTATTACACTGATTATAACCTACTGCACCATGTTTAAATACAACAAGTAATATGTTGTCACCTTTCACACTAAATCTTGCGTCTTTAAAATATGCTCTAAAGTGTGTTGGCAAATGTTTTTGTACCATTCCCCAATTATCAGCAACTTCCTGCACATCCTTTGGTATCGCCTTATCAAATTTCTTTTTAGGTTGTGACTGCCTCTCCGGTGTGGCACTTTGCGTTGTTGTAGGGCTTACTGCAACAACACCATTTTCTAATTTATTTTCAATTAAAGCCATTCTGTTTAATAAGGAACTTACATCCGTATCCATTGCCGGTTTATTAAGCTTTATAAGAGCTATTTCTATTAAAACTCTTTTCTGTGAAGAATATTTTATCTGATTTGACAAATCCGAAAAAACTCTTATGTATCTCATAAGAACTTCGGTCTCAACCATCTGTGCTTCTTCTTTTAATGCCTGGATTCTGTCTGCGGATGCGTCAATTACATCCTCAACATTATCTGATGTCTGAACTAATAATAAATTTCTCATATACCAGATAAAATCATTTACAAACTGTCCAAGTTCTCTTCCCTGCATTATCATATCATCCAATATATGCAGACTACCAACAACATCTCCATTTATAATGCCTCTGATAAGTTTGCTGAACACTTCTGTGTCTACAGCACCTAACACTTCAAGTACATTATCATAGGTAAGTGTTTGTCCTAAATAAAAAGCAATACACTGATCCAAAAGACTTAACGCATCTCTCATAGAACCATCTGCTGCCTTTGCAACATATCTGATTGCCTTATCTTCAACTGTAACCTGTTCCTTCTCCATCAATTCTGAAAGTCTGTCTGCTATCGTATCTATAGTGATTCTCTTAAAATCATATCGCTGACATCTTGAAAGAATTGTTATAGGAATCTTATGTGGTTCGGTAGTTGCAAGCACAAAAATAACATATGCCGGTGGTTCTTCTAATGTCTTTAATAACGCATTAAACGCTCCTATAGACAGCATATGTACTTCATCAATAATATAAACCTTATATTTTCCATCCGCTGGTGAGTACTGAATTTCTTCTCTAATTTGTCTGATATTATCAACACCATTATTAGAAGCCGCATCGATTTCAACTACATTCATTGAACTTCCTGCTGCAATAGCTTTGCATGATGCACATTCATTACATGGGCTTCCATTTACCGGATGTTCACAATTAACTGCTTTCGCAAATATCTTTGCAATACTTGTCTTACCTGTTCCTCGTGTTCCACAAAAAAGATATGCATGGCCTATTCTATTGGCTTCAATCTGGTTCTGTAAAGTTTTAACAATATGATCTTGTCCCTTTACTTCGTCAAACGTTGCCGGTCTAAACTTTCTATATAAAGCTGTATATGACATTAGCCCGCTCCTTCCTGTGTCTATTTTAAATCTAAAAAATATGCTTAGTATTTATAAAAATGTTTTCATTCCTATAAATGGGCATACCTTTGGATTCATTATATAATATTTTGGAACAAAAATAAATCCCAAATATTAGAATATATCCAATATTTGGGACTATTTTTCATTCTATTTTCCATAAACTCTTAAGGCTAAATCCTGATTAATCAATTTGTTGTTAATTTTTGTTTTTAATGATGCATTATTTTTTATAACTCCTATATTAACATTACATGTTTCAGACACGCCTGCTACTGAAATTCTTACTTCATATTTATTCCCCGGAGTCACTTTAACATCATCTAATTCAAACATTTGCCATCCATCAACTATTCCGCTAATCGGAACTACACTACTATAAATACATTTTTTATCCTTTTGAGAATATAAATCCACCATATAATATCCATCTCTTATATCCCCGTTTATTGTTATATATGTTGAAATTTTAACCAATTTTTTCATCTTAGGTACAAAACATTCCGACACACTCTTTCCATTTATTGATGTAATACCTTTTAATTCTTCATTATTTGGCACTATCATATTATTGTCATAATTCAGTTTTTCAAGAGCCTTTTCGTAATAATCATTTCGCACCCATACATTTGCTTCACTTTTTCCAATCTGAGTATAATTCTGTAATATGTAATTTCTCAAAGATGCGGCATAATCTACATATTTATATCCCCATATATCCATATCCTCAGCGTTAACAATTACTCTTGTTTTATTTTTTTCCAAATCATTAATTACATCCTGTTGAAACTCTTCCATAAACCACGGATGAATATGTACTAACCTTGTTGCCGGCATTCTATTATATGCATTGTAATCATTATATTCATTAAAACCGACCAAAAATATCTTTTCATTCTTTTTAGTTAATGCATTTATATATTTTGCCGTATCAGAAGTTTCTACATATTTAATATTGTTATTATATTCGCTCACTTCATTAAGAGCTGATGTAATCGGTACAACCATAAGAAATGTTAGCATTATTATTGTCACTTTTCGAACATTCCAAACTTCAAATAATAAATACGCTAACATAAATCCCGTCATTGCCAAATACGGTGTTGCATGCATATTTTCATCTGATGACCATATACCAAAACTTCTATTTCCCATTGCTATAATGGTAACAAACATAAGTATTCCATATATTTTCCCTTTTCGACTCATTTCTATGCAAAAAAGAATATTAACTACTACATACACCAAAATTATTACACTTGAATAAAGCGATACTGTTAATTGTTGTATTGCCTTCCAAATCATACTTCCATATCCAAAAAACGGAGCAATAACAGTTTTAAATATTCCTGAGAAATTAACATATTTTCCGTACACTTCCTGATTAAATTTATATGCCTGGTAAAACCATTCTTCTACTGAATTAGTTTTTAATAAATAAACCATCCATATTATAAAAGGAATTGCTATTATCACACTGGTTCTTATAATCTCATTCATTATATTTTTTTTATTTTCACTACTTTTTAATTGTTCAATATAAATTATGATAAATATAAGTGCCATAAAAAATATTGTCCATACCGCAGTCATAGCACAGACAATTGCTAACCATGTGCTAATTGAAATAAAAATTGTTGAACTTAGTTTTAATTTTTTTGTTTTAAAAAATAAGAACAATTCACACATAATCACCATAAACGCGATAATTTCTATCTGCTCAGCCAACAATGTATGTCCTTTAGAAATACTAAACATAGACAAATACATAAATACAAAAGTTGGAATTATCCACAATGAAAATATATTTTTGTATCTAAAATACATAACTATCCACGACAAAAATATTAATAAATAAAAGCATGTACGTATTTCCTGAATTTCCGTAAAGCCTAACTTTACAATAATTCCAACAATGTAATACATCCCCGGCATATGTTGGGATATATAATCTTTATATATAACCCCGCCACGGCTTAATATTTTTCCTCCTAAAAAATTGTCTGATTCATCTAAAAACGGTCTATATGTTCTATACTGCATAAGTATTAATAATGCCAATAGCATTAACCCCATAGCTATTATGTCATTCTTCCCAATATGAAGTTCATTTTTTAGTTTCATAAATTTATTACCAACCATATCTTTCATTTTTTACCACGCTTTATTTTTTAATTATACTTTTACTCATTTGCATTTCTATTTTAGTATCTTTTATATTATGCATTTATACCTAATCGTCATATTAAATACATTGCTTCATTATAGCAAACCACCTTATATATGTGAATCTTTTTTTCGGCAAAAAAAGAACTATAACTTATAAAGTCATAGTTCTTTTTATTTTAATCCGCGCGCTTTGTTTTGTGAAAATCTCATAGACGTTACCTCTACAGTTAACTCAGCTCAGGCACCCTCGCGTCACACGAAAGGTTTTGCTTAGTGCTGCTCCATTCCTGACCTGACACGATTCACAAATTTCCGTTGCACAAGACCCAAGCGTCAACATCACTTATAAAGGGCAGCTCTACAAAATAGACCCGACGCAAAGCATCACCCCTGCTGTAGCGGATTGCAGGTACAGGGCACCGCTATCTCCCCGGCTGCGCGGAAGTTTTAAACTTATTCAATTACAGACATTTAGTATACATTATTTTATTTTACTTTGTCAACGTAAAATAATACTAAATGAAACTACTTTTTATTTCTAAGATTTCTAAAAAACTCCTTAAGTAACATGCTGCACTCTTCTTCAAGAATTCCATTTTCACTTTCTACCTGATGATTGAAAGCATCTACATTAAACAAATTCATAATAGAACCGGCACAACCTGCCTTGGGATTCATACAACCTATGTAAACTTTTTTTACCCTTGCCTGTACAATTGCACCGGCACACATTTGACACGGTTCTGTTGTTACATACATTTCACAGTCATCAAGTCTCCAGTCGTCTAACACCTTATTTGCTTTTTTTATTGCATTCAATTCTGCATGACTCAAAGCATTTTTATCTGTCATTCTTCTATTATAGCCTCTACCTATAATTTTATCTTTATAAACAATTACGCAACCTATCGGTACCTCACCTATTGAAGCAGCTTTTTTTGCCTGCTTAATTGCCTCTTTCATGTATTTTTCATTCATTGGCAATGCTCCTAATTTACATATACAAGTTGTGAATTCCTATTAAATTTGTCCATCTGATAATCAAATAATTCTTTTGGATGATCATTCAATTCATCCTCCATTTTTGCAAAAAAAGCATATCCATCCTGCTCTGTTCCAAATATATAAATTCCATCAATATCATTTATATCAAATTCAGCTTCCCGCAATTTTTTCGAACTAATCACGGTATTGAATTTACATATTTCATTAAATGGTGTCATTGTGCCAACCTTATATCCGGATACAAATCCCTGATTTCTTTTAAGCAGGCATATTTCCATATTCTCAGCACCATATTCTACCGGAACTTTAATGGATACATTCAACTTATAATTATCATCTCTTCCCCTGATTCTGGCAAATCCTACATTTCTGCCCTTTACTCCTCTTTTGTAAGAATAAATGTAAAAAACTCGTTTTGTATTAATCATGGCCTCACTCCTTCTTTAAAATTATATGAAGCCAAAACAATTTTTATGAGTAATTATTTAAAATATTGTGAAATCGTATTCCATATATCGTCTGACTCTAATCCTAATTTCCAATATCCTGCCCCGGCAATTTCGTACTTGTTCATTAACTCAAGTCTTGCCTTTACTGAAGTCTCATCTTCGAGCCAAATCATGTATGTACTGTTTCCTTTTTCATAAACAACATAATTTTGTCCTGTTTCTTCATTATAACTAGGTGTAGCCCCTGCTTCTGTATACGCTTCTTTTGCCGCATCCATTGAAACAGCCTTTGTTGACAAAACATAATTACCATTTGCAGCATCTTCGATTAATTTTCCATTTCCATCTGATTCGTCCTCAGGAGTTTCCGTCCATATTCTTGTATAAAATGGCATTCCATTAATTACTCTTGAAGCATCTCCCACTTCATCAATTGTATTTTTTAAACCTTCTTCCGTAAATGTCAATGATGATACTGATCCTGCCTCATTACTTGAAGTTGTATGTTCGTCATAATTCATTACAACAACATAATCTGCTAATCTTCCCTGCTGATTTCTGTCATAAAATTCTGTCCATGCAGACGGCTGATAATTGTCTATTGATAAAACTATACCTTTCTTTCTGCATTCAATTGACAATTCTCTCAAGAACTGTAAATATCCGGCTCCCTCAGAAACATTTATATATTCAAAATCTACATTAATTCCATCTAAATCATATAATGATGCATATTTCATTATATTAGAAACCATCTTTTGTCTTGCTTTTGTATTATTTACAACTGTTTTTATATAATAATCTCCATTGCCATCTGTTTCAAAATCACTTACAAGTCCCCATACATCAAGTCCAGCACTATGTGCCTTCTTTACATAATCCGCTGAGCCTATTGATGACACTTCTCCCTTTGAATCACTTACGCTAAACCATGTTGGTGAAATAACATTAAGACCTTTAGCGTTTTTTATCATGTCACTTAACCCTGAATTACTTGATGAATACATAACCTGATGCCATGCAAGGCTTATCTTTTTATCTAAAACATTATGCGTATATGTATCATAATCATTTTTATATGAAACTTTTGTTGTTTTTCCTACTTTAACTCTCTTATTTAAAATATAACCTATAACTCCATCGTCTGTAGCAACTTTATCCCATTCATCACCTTTATCTAAAATTGTGAGTTTTGTATCAGCCTTTACGTCACTAACAATATCAGCCATATAATCTGCATCTGTTCTAATCTGAGTATTTTTCTTTACAGTGCCATTTTTATCTTCACGGCTTTTTGTATTGACTACAACAACTGCAGGCTTATCCCCATTTGCTTTTGCATATTTATAATCAAAATCAATGTATTTGCTTATATATTTTAAATTTACATAACATATCTCACCATCCATAACTGATGATGTAAAATCAAGATTTTCTTTTGTATTGCCTGTAACTTCATTGCTGCCTACAGGGCTTGTATATATTGTAGTTGCATTAGTATACATAACTGTATTTTCCGTACTGTCATAGTAAAATCTGTCATCAATATATTTTTTCACGCCACTTATATCCATATAAGTATCGCCATCTTTTTCAAATGCATATTTATTTACATATTCATTATCACAGGCAACTGCTGCCATTTCATTTCCATCTGCAGATGTCGCTGTAACCTCATTTCCATCATCATCTGTATAATGAAGCATCATATAATCATTCAAAGTAACATATTCTTTACTTGTTTCCGGTCCAAAACATCCTGTCATTGTCATTGCCATGGCTGAAATTGTAGCCATTGTCATTATATACTTTATGCTCTTTCTCACTTGTTCTTCCTCCTCTGTGAATATCTTCCTAAATTGAACACTACTATAGGCTTACCAATTTATTATGCATATTTTTGATATTCACATCATTTTATTAGCATTTTTTTTGCAAATATTTAACTACTACATCATAACATATATATAACATAATTTCATCTTTATATATCTTAAGATTTAATAACTTTTGTTTAATTTCAGACTATATTTTGGTATAATTAAATCAATTAGTATGAGCGGAAAATACATATTTATTTGTATGAAAAATTTCAAATTTATCCAGCTGTTCAAAGCTGTGAGAGGAGGGATTTATATGGCAAAAACTTTTAAATCTGGTGTAACTTTATTAATCCTTACATTTTTTTGTTCTATATTTATTTTTGGAAATAGTGCAATTTTAAAAAATGTAAATGCGGCAGCAAAAATCAATCAAAGTAGCTCTTCCACTCAGATAGCTTCCGTCAAATATAAAATAAATGATGGAACTATTACCATTTATGGAAAAGGTAAAATGCCTAACTCAATGACATTTAAAAAGAACAGACAAATACATACCGTTATTATAAGAAATGGCGTTACATCTGTTTCTAAATACGCATTTTATAATTGTAAAAATCTGCAAAAAGTTAAGCTTCCAAACACTTTGAAAGTCATAAATTGTTACGCTTTTTACGGAACAAAAATAAAAAAGATTATAGTACCAAACACTGTTAGCACTATTGGACAATGTGCATTTTCTTCTTGTGATTCATTGTCTAAATTATCAGTTCCCGGAAATTATAATGTTAAGACACTCCCGGGGGATGATGCATACGATTCCATAAGCGGAGATACTATAATTGAAACAGTTAAGTTTTCATCGTCTCTTAAGTTAGATGTAGTTTCAACAGTAAAAACAAACAATCTTGTAGTTTACAAAAAAGACCCTGCATATAAATCTATAAATGGTATAATTTATTCTAAAAATGGTTTGAACATAGTTCGTGTTCCTTCTGAAAGAACTGAACTAATTATTGAAGATGGTTGTCAGGAATTTAACCTTCAGTCTATTCTTTATGCCCAGACAGATTCGTCTTCCGATGCTTACGCATGCTGTACTAATCTTACAAAACTAGTGATTCCCGGAAGCGTTACAACCATAGAAAAAGATAAATATTTTGCTAAGGCCTCTGTTTCTCAGACCTCTGTAACTGACATTGCAATTGGATCAGACACACTTGATTCCTTAAGCATTTCTACTCTTTACAGTTCATTAGCCCGCATAGATATTTATCATCTTTCACTGGCTCTTGGCAATAAACTGAGATTTGAAAATGGTATGTTTATTACAAACGACAATGTTGTTATCGGTTATAACGGCAGACTTTCGACTGTTGAAATTCCCGAGGGAGTAACAGAAATTGCTCCTAACGCATTTAATTCATATGTAACAGACTCAAGATACTCTTTTAAAAAAGTTATACTTCCATCTACTCTTTTAAAAATTGGAGATGATGCCTTTAATGGTTGCATATATCTTTCGGAAATTAATTTTCCTGACAAATTATATTATATAGGAAATCGTGCTTTTAGATTATGTAATTTTAAAAGCATAACACTTCCTGAAACTGTTCTTACATGGGGTGACTATGTATTTGCTGATAACGCTATTGAAACTATAAACTTTCCTTTAAACCTTAAGACAATTCCAAATCATATGTTTAGTCGCAATAGTATTTCTGATTTAACTTTAGGCGATAATATTGAAATAATTGGTGAAGGTGCATTTGAAAATAATCCACTCACAAATGTGTCTTTTGGACATGGTATTAAAACTATTGGCAACTCATCTTTTGCTTATACTTTATTAAAGAATATAACCCTTCCATATTCCGTGACAAATATTGAAAGTTTTGCATTTAGCAATTGTTCTGATTTTAAAAATATTACAATTAACGGTAACAAACTTTCTATTTCGGATACAGCTTTTGATGGTTGTAATAATTTGAGAATATGTTATTCTGCCGGAATTAAATCTGCAAAAACAAATGCCTATATTTCTTTATTAAGTCAGTTTAAAAACAAGAAAAAATTTTCAGGCACAATCCATTGGAATCAGGTTACCGGAGCATCAGGATATCAGATAAGATATGCTACAAATAAAAACTTCAAAAAATACAAGGCTATGGATGTTGGCAGAAAAAACACTTCAGCAAAAGTTGTATTAAACGGAAGAATTAATACGGATTCAAACAATCCGTCAAAACAATATTTATATGTAAAAATCAGACCTTTTAAAATTGTTAAAGGTAAACGTGTTTATGGAAAATGGTGTATGTGTTCTCTATAAAATAAATTAGCAAAAAACTAAGAGCCCGTTATTATAATAATTGTTCAAATACATTATCTGACAAATATTATTATATATAACCGGCTCTTTTATTTGTTTAAGGGAAATTCCGTATACTCCGTATTATAAAAGGTCAAACTATTAATACTTTAAATAATAATTGTGATATATATTAACATTTCATAAAACTTATTAATAGTAAGTCGTTGCATATCGGCATTCCAATAGTTGCAAAGAAGTGTTCTTACCCATATTATAACATATACTCCTTCTCTCAATCATTATACACATATTGTATAAAATACGCAACATTAATTTAGAACGATTTGTTAAAAAATACAATCCGCAGGCGTCAAAGTTGGGGCTTTTGACCCCAACATCTTATTTATCATATATATCATATATTTTTCATTTTTTTGACATATTGTGTTCTTTTTTGACGTATAATATAAATATAAATAAGAATATTTTGTCAAATATCCTTATTTTATATTGAAACTTTTCCATATTTGCAATATATTACATATTAAAATATGGATGAAAACTTTACATATTTTTTTATAGTGGATATAATAAACTATACGAATCTAAACTGTTAGTGAGGTGATTTTATGAAAATTGAAAAAATCAATGATAAGCAGATTCGTTGCACAATAAGCCGTGCTGATTTAGAAGACAGACATATTAAATTCAGTGAATTGGCTTTTGGGGCAGGGAAAACAAAGGAACTTTTTCAAGATATGATGCGTCAGGCCAATGAGGATTTTGGATTTGAAGTAAACGACAAACCTCTTATGGTTGAAGCAATTCCGGTTTCTCCTGAAAATATCGTTTTATTGATTACAAAAGTTGAAGATGGAGATGACCGCGGAAGCAGTTTAGCTAAATTATTTTCTTCTAATAAAGAGGAAGATGCTTTTGATCCATTTGACGATATTAATCCGGAAGAATTAGACAACATTGTTTCATCTGTAAAGGACGAAGTATCGGATAATTCCGGTGATTCTGACTTGCTTTACAATATTTCAATATATGATAATTTAAGCGATGTGATTACTGTAACAAAGTTAATCATGCCTTATTTTAAAGGAGATAGTTCTGTATATAAATCTCCATATAACAATAAATATTATTTATCTATATGCTTAGAATCAACTGAGCCTTCAGTATTAAATAAAATTTTAGGATTTATCACAGAACACGGTCAAATTGAAAGTGCAACGTATGCAAAAGATTTATTTTATCTTGAACATTTTGAAGAAATACTTGATGACAAAGCTGTAGAGAAATTATCAGCTTTATAAAATAAGACTCCTACATTTGTTCTCATAACTGTGGAGTTCTATGATATCAAATAAAGTGCATTTGGCACCGTCGGTTCAAATATTCGGTGCATAGACCGGCTGAAACTTTAGGTTTCAAAGCCGGTCTATGTGCTGAATATTTAGAACTGCTACGAGTGACAAGCAGTGCGAGCGTTCTTTATTGATATCATAGAACTTCACAAGAATAAGATACAAATGTGGGAGTTTTTTTGTTTCTTTGTCAAGCATGGAGAAATCCAAAGTTTAGAACCTTTTTACCTTGTTGCTTCATACATTAATATTGATGTTGCAATTGCCGCATTTAGTGATTCTACTTTTCCTGCCATAGGGATTTTAATTAGTTTATCTGCTTTATTTGCTACTTCATCACTTAATCCATTTGCTTCGTTTCCAATTAATAAAGCACAATCCTTTGTAAGTGTTCCTGAATTGTATAATTCACCCTTTAAATGTGCTGCAAAACATGTTATACCATCTTCTCTTAACATATCTACTGCTTTAGGCAAATCAGCTACTATTGTAAATGGCACTCTATAAATTGACCCCATCGTAGAACGTATAACTTTTGGATTATAAATATCTGCAGTTGAACTACTCATAATTATTCCTGTAATTCCGGCAGCTTCGCCTGTTCTTACTATTGTTCCGAGATTCCCGGGATCCTGAATTCTATCAAGTACAACAATACAGCTTTTTTCTTTATTTCTTGATTTTATTATATCTTCAATAGAATATGTTTTTTGTCTTACAACAGCTAATATTCCCTGTGGCGTTACTGTATCTGATATTTTTTTGAATACACTGTCGCTAACAAGTTGAACATCTTCTTTTAAATTATTTTTCTTAAAATAATCTGATATTTCTTCTTTTCTTTTTTCATAAAAGCTTTCAGAAGCATAAGCCTTAATAAAATCTTCTTTTGGTATTTCCTGAAACATTTTAATTCCTTCTACAATAAATGTTCCTGAAGTTTTTCTGGCTTTGCTCTTATCCTTTAAATGAATTAAATTCTTTATCTGTTCATTTGTATTTGATGTGATTATCATTTTTTAACCCTCTTTAAATACTCTTAATAATTTCTCATTATCACCAATTACAATTATTGATTCCTGATCTCCAAAAGGTTTATCCGCATCTATATTATTTTTATAAACACCATTTACCTTCTCTGCTATTACATTGAATCCAAATTTCTTTCTTGGATTTAATTCTATTAAACTTTTACCAATCCATTCTTTTGGAACCTTAGTTTCAATTATGCTAAATTCATCTGACAAATCAGCAATATCCTGAAAATGCCCTCCACTTGCCATTCCATTTGCAAGCCTTTTTCCAGTTTCACTTTCCGGTAAAATAACATGATCCGCACCAATTTTCATCAGTACATCTGCCTGTAATTTGTCCATCGCTGAAGCAACAATGTATGGAATCCCTAAAGATTTGCATATTGTAGTAACAATTATGCTTGCCTCAAAATTATTTCCAAGGGCAACTACTACCGCATCTACATTATTGATTCCCAGATTTTCTACAACATTTTCCTCTGTAACATCGGCTCTTATGGCATATGTCACATCTTCTGCAATTCCATCTACTCTTTCCTGACGTCTATCAATTGCAAAAACTTTTCCACCTTTTTTTGAATAAGTTACTGCAAATGTTTTTCCTAATTTTCCAATTCCAAAAACCGCTACGTCCTTCATTTTATGCTCCTTCTAATTCATTTGTTTAAAACTGTATACAAAATTTTTTAATATAAAATAATTTCTGCATACTTTATTTCATTTAAATTTCATCCGTTTATTACTGAATATTACATTTTAAAAATATAATCACATTACTTGTTTGAATTTTATCCAATCATTACTCTCTTTTCAGGATAATTCGTTATCTTTCTATCTTTTCTTGCCCTGCCTGCCATTGCCATGGCAATCGTTATAGGTCCTACTCTTCCAAAGAACATAAGTACTATTATAATAAGTTTTCCTATAGCTGTAAGACTTGCTGTAAAATCCATACTAAGTCCAACTGTTCCAAGGGCTGAAACAGCCTCAAATGTAATTACCTTCAAAGGTGCATCTTCCGTAAAACTTAACGCCATAATTGCTACTGCAAGTATGCTAAGTACTATTGTTCCGATTGCTACTGCGCTTCTGACATTCTGTTTATTTATCCTTCTTCTGCAAACCTCTATATCATCCTTGCCTTTTATAGTTGCCCAGGTTAGTAGAAAAACAAGTGCCAATGTCGTTGTTTTTATTCCACCTGCTGTTCCAAGAGGGGAACCACCAACAATCATCATACCGCACATTATCATAAATGTTCCATCTCTAAATCCTGCCTGTGGCACAGTAATAAATCCTGCTGTTCTAAGCGTTACCGCTTCAAATAAAGCCGCTAAGCATTTATTTCCAAATGTCATATTTCCAAGCGTATCCGGATTATTATATTCAAATAAAAGAATAAATAAAAATCCTCCTCCAACTAAAATGGCTGTCGTAATCAATACAAGCTTTGTATGCAATTTCATTCTTTCTATAAATTTATTTGGTCTCAATTTTTTGTTACGGATTTCACTTATTATGCCACCGATATCAAGCCATACAATAAATCCAATACCACCACATATGATTAACATCACAGTTGTAAGATTGACAAGCACATTTCCATGATACTTAACAAAACTGTCATTTCCAATTATATCTATTCCCGCATTACAAAACGCAGATACCGAATGAAATACGCTGTAACAGATTCCTTTTACGATTCCATATTCAGGAATAAACTGTATGGAATAAAGTATCGCTCCTATTCCTTCTATTTTTACAGTGATTCCAAATATTTTTCTCAATATTTTTAAGACACCCTGTGCCGAATCAAGATTATACGATTCCTGTATCATTTTTCTTTCTTTCAAAGAAATTTTCTTTCCTATTATAATTAGAAATCCAATTGTAAAACTAATAATCCCAAGCCCGCCAAGCTGTATTAATATAAGTATTATTACTTTTCCAAATATGCTCCAGTATGCATATGTAGGCACAACTACAAGCCCTGTTACACATAGGGATGTTGTTGCCGTAAACAATGCCGTAATAAAATCTGTTCCATTTCCACTTGCAGAGGAAACGGGCAACATTAACAATATAGTTCCTACTAAAAGAGCAACTAAAAAGCCGTTAAGAATTATTAAATTTGTATTGAATGTAGCTTTTATAGCTTTATCAACTTTCATTTTTACTCCCAAATATATGACTGATAATTTTATTATTTATCAGTTATTCTAATCTCTTTGTCACAAATGCTACCTTACAATTTTGTTGCAACTATTACTACAATATCTTTGTTGCAAATGTTACTAAAATATCTTTGTTGTAAATGCTACTCTAATATCTTTGTCACAAATGCTACTCTAATACTTTTGTCACAAATTTTTCTCCATACATAGCCTTTAATTTTTCAACTAATGTATCATTTGAATCTACTCTATACATAGCAGGCAACATTTTACTCTGTTTTTCCTTCACAAGATATATTATAACCTTATCTTTTCCCTTATTTTCAGAAAGTAATTCAAACAGCTCTGCTTCCTTATTTGTATAATCATCTTTATCTGCAAATGCAATCCAAAGACTTGTACCATATTCATCAAATGCTTTTATATCATTTGCAATAACTTTACCTGCTGCATTTTCTTCTAAGCTTGCCTGTCCGTTAACAAATATCTGATTATCCTCAGCAATCAGTGTTTTATATTTTTCATATTGTCTTGGAAATACAATTACTTCAACAGAACCTAACAAATCTTCTAATGTTAAGAATGCCATAGGCTGCCCCTGTCTTGTATATTTTTTTGTAATTCCGGTAATTATTCCACCTATTGTTACTCTTGCCTTGTCTTCGACTTTTGTATTTTCCTCATCTTCTCCTACTTCAGCAAAATCAGTGGAAATATTTGTAATATGCTTACGCCATCTTGCTTCTTCTTTCTGTAAAGGATGTCCACTAACATAGATTCCTAAAACTTCTTTTTCAAATTCAAGCATCTGGTCACTTGAATACTCACCAACATCAGGCATTTTAATTTCAAAATCTGCTTTATCTTCTTCGCTTACAAAATCAAATAAACTCATTTGACCTGCCATGGTGTTTTTTCTTTCCTGTGCCTCTGAATCCATGATTTGAACATAAACCATCATCATTTGTTTTCTTGTCGCTCCAAGTGAATCCAAAGCCCCTGCCTTAATAAAGTTTTCAACAGCTCTCTTATTAACTCCAAGCGGACTTGTTCTTGAGATAAAATCTTCTAATGATTTATATTTTCCTGCTGCATTTCTTTCCATTACAATCGCATCAATAATATTTTTTCCTACACTTTTAATTGCAGTCAAACCATATCGTATGCAATTTTCAGATACAGAAAATCCGCTTTCTCCTTCATTTATATCCGGAGGAAGTATTTTTATTCCCATTGAACGGCATGAATAAATATATTCAGATACTTTTTCTGCATTATCCATGACAGATGTAAGCATAGCTGCCATAAATTCTGCCGGATAATAGTATTTCAAATATGCTGTCTGGTAGGCAACAACTGCATATGCCGCCGCATGAGACTTGTTGAAAGCATATTTGGCGAAATCAATCATATCATCATAAATTTTATTTGCAGTCTTTTCATCTATTCCATTTGCTATGCAGCCCGGTACATTTTCTTCTTTATTTCCATAAACAAAGTTCTGTCTTTCCTGCTGCATAACGTAATCTTTTTTCTTTGACATGGCTCTTCTAACCAAGTCGCTTCGTCCTAATGTATATCCTGCCAAATCCCTAACTATCTGCATAACCTGTTCCTGATATACAATACAGCCGTAAGTTGGCTCTAATATATGCTCAAGTTGCGGGCAATCGTAAGTAATTGCTTCCGGATTATTTTTTCCCTCAAGATATTTAGGGATGAAATCCATAGGACCCGGACGATATAATGATATTCCGGCTATTATATCTTCAAGATTCTGAGGTTTTAATTCCTTCATGAACCCTTTCATACCGCCACTTTCCAACTGGAAAATTCCTTCTGTATTTCCTGTTCCTATAGAAGCCAATACTTTTTTATCATCATAATCTATGCTATGCATATCCAATTTTATATTATGGTCTTTTTCAACAAATCTAACCGCATTCTGAATTACAGTTAAGTTTCTTAATCCTAAAAAGTCCATTTTTAAAAGTCCCAGTTCTTCTAATGTTGTCATTATATACTGGGTTGTAATTGAACCGTCACTTGCTCTTGAAAGCGGAACATACTCTTCAACAGGTTTTGCACAAATTACTACACCGGCCGCATGCATTGAAGCATGACGTGGAAGCCCTTCAAGTCTTCGTGACATATCAACAAGATATTTAATCTGTTCATCACTCTCATATAAATCCTTAAACTCTTTACTTTCCTTCAAAGCTCCATCAAGAGTAATGTTCAATTCCTTAGGAATTGTCTTTGCAATTGCATCCACCTGTGCATATGGCATATCAAGTACCCTACCTACATCCCTAAGCACACCTCTGGCTTTTAAAGTTCCAAATGTAACAATCTGAGCGACATGGTCTTTGCCATATTTTCTTCCTACATAATCAATAACTTCCTGCCTTCTTTCGATACAAAAATCAATATCAATATCGGGCATGGACACACGCTCAGGATTTAAAAATCTTTCAAAAAGTAAGTTATATCTAATAGGGTCAATATCCGTAATTTCAAGGCAATACGAAACTATACTTCCTGCTGCCGAACCTCGTCCCGGACCTACTGCAATTCCATTTGTCTTTGCATAATTTATAAAATCCCATACGATAAGGAAGTATTCCACGTATCCCATGGTTTCAATTGTGCTAAGTTCGTAATCTAAGCGTTCTTTCAATTGTCCTAAAGACATCGGGCAATCATAATCAAGCTTTGTATCGACATATCTCTTCTGCAATCCATTATTGCACAATTCTCTCAAATATGTTGCCGGAGTGTAACCTTCAGGCACTTCATAATTAGGAAGTTTTGTAACACCAAATTCAAATGTAACATTACATCTGTCTGCAATCTTCTGCGTATTTTCTAATGCTTCAGGCGCAAATTTAAATAACTCAGCCATCTCTTCGGGACTTTTTAAATAGTATTGTCCCCCTTCGTATCTCATACGATTTTCATCTGACTGCTTTTTACCTGTCTGGATACACAATAAGATGTCATGTGCCTCTACGTCAGTATCATAAGTATAATGTACGTCATTTGTGCAAACTAATTCAATGCCTGTCTCCTGACTCATACGCATAAGTTGTTGATTAACCATACGCTGTTCAGGTATTCCATGGTCCTGCATTTCAAGAAAATAATTGCCTTTTCCAAAAATATCCTGATATTTAAGCGCTGCTTTTTTTCCTTCTTCGTACATTCCTCTTGCCAGATATCTCTGCACCTCACCTGCAAGACATGCACTTAGGCATATTATACCTTCGTGAAATTCCTGTAACACCTCGTAATCTACTCGTGGTTTATAATAAAATCCGTCAACAAATCCTTTTGATACGATTTTTGACAAATTGCTATATCCTTTATTATTTTCGGCAAGCAAAACCAAATGATAGTAACGATCTTCGCTCTCCCCTGCCTCTTTAGTAAATCTTGAACCCGGTGCAACATAAACCTCACATCCGATAATCGGCTTAATTCCATTGGCATTTGCAGCGCGATAAAAGTCTATCGCCCCATACATAACACCATGGTCAGTAATCGCAAGACTATTCATTCCAAGTTCCTTTGCCCTTGCCGTAATTTCTTTAATTTTACTCGAGCCGTCTAACAAACTAAACTCTGTATGCACATGTAAATGAGCAAAATTCATATGTTAATCTCCTATAAAAAATGTGGTATTGCCTAGCCATTTAATTGTTGGCTGGTCATCGGAAATATCTTTAGAAAATGAACTTCATTCATTTTATTTCCTTATCTCTTTGTAATAATAATCAAAATATCTAAGCAATGAATTTGTCATTAAAAATACTGACACTGTCATCATTGCCAATGCAACATTTTTCGGTATATCTATCCATATAACTAAAACTAATACCATAAAGTCAAGAAATGCCGTGCTTACTTTTCCAAACATTTTCGCACCCTCAACTTTTCCGCTTTTTTTAATATATATAAGTCCTAAAATTCCCTGTCCCAATTGCTGGACTATAAATATAACCAAAACAATCGCCATAAATCTGTATCTGAAAATCAAACTTATAACAACAACTCCCTGAGTAAGTTTATCTGCTATCGGGTCAAGGATTTTTCCCCAATCAGTTATCATGTCAAATCTTCTTGCCACTTTTCCATCAAAGAAATCTGTGAGCGCTGACAATAATAAAATTCCTGCTGATATTGCATAATCCCTGATTCCATCTGCGTGAATATACACCATCAAATATACCGGTATTAAAATCAATCTAAAATATCCCATTAAATTTGGGATTGAAAAATATTCTCTCTTCCAGTCCTTTTTCATAATATCTATCTCCATTTCATTATTCAGGTTTTATCCATAAGTATTTAACAAATGCACATAGTATATGTTATTATAACACAAAAAAGAGCCTGGGGTATATCTCAAGCTCTTTTTCTTTTAATCAATTTCTATTCGTCACATTTTAAACCAAATTTTAATAATGCCTCATAAAAATCTATTTGCATTTCCTGTAATGTTTCCCCCTCATGTGAATACATAGTAACTATACTTTTGCATATTCCAGCATCTATGTCGAATCCCAGCAAATCTCCTGTTTCTAAATCGACAACTGGTAAAAAACACTTTTCTGCAACCCATTCTTTTAATACATTATCCTCAATATAAAACATGCCTTTGCAGTCACATGAATACACTACTATAAAGCCAAAGTATCCGCCTCCATATTGGCTTACAAAATCTTTATAAGAATCTGGTAATAATTCATCTGCTCCTTGTTCTCTTGCACGATACCACCAATGTAATTGTCTGTCTTCCATTCTCATTTCAGGAGTTACTCCTTGGTTGTATGTATTTTGATGTAGTGCTGGATTATTTCTGTGTTGTCCTGGTAGCACTTCATGCAGAGCACCTCCTGGCATCTGTCCACCATGATGAATATCAGAACTTCCTAAACCTCTGGGTGGATGTCCTAACAATGCTTGTTTCATATCATTTTCAGTCCAATCACCATCTACTCTTACCTGAGTATCTCCCGCATTATATCCAATTCCTGTAGTAACATCAGCCTTACTACCACCTACCCCATTTATTTTAACAGAACCGGTTTCATCTACATAAAACTTCTTTATTCCTGCCTTGTTATTAGAAAGTATTCTTCTTACACCTGCAATACTATGGCCTATTCCATTAAGAAACGCTCCATCTAATGCTCCTTTTCTGGATATCTTTATTGCATCCTTCCATGTCATCTGCTTCCCTGCAACATAACTGCCAGCTGCTTGGATGAACGGCCTTATAACAACATACACCATAACATGAAGTATAATGCCAACTATCTTGAAACCACAAGACAAGAGAATAAACTCCATGATAAATATGAACAACTTTACTTGTCGGATGTGCAGAGAAAAGTCATAATGCAGTCGACAGATCCCATACAAGCATAAAAATCCGCTTACACGGCAGTTGTTTTCTGCATAGGCATGCAATTCTTTTTTTCCTTATTGATGCAACTAGCTGACTATTAAATACTAACAGAAAATCAGCGGTATTTCATAATGTTTCTAAGGTTATGGAATACCGTTGATTTTTTTGTTTTTTCAATTTATTTTTTCACATTCATATTCGAAAACATTTTTTCTGCTTTGTCCATCTCAATTAGCAATGGATTCATATAATCGCTAAATGCATCCAAATATGCTCTACACCCACCAATAATCATTATTTTTTTAATATCGTCATTATTGTTTAATATTTCTTTAGCCCTCACATATCTATCATATAAAGTTTTTAAAATGGGCCTATCTGGGTCATCTATCAAGCGTTGTTCTAACAATAAAATTACCTTTTCAATTTGTTTTTTTAATTCTAATATAGTGTTCATATAAATGCTCCTTAAGGTTTAATAGTTCTAATACTCTTAATCCAATTCAAATCCCAATTTTATGGCAATAAGATTTGATCTGCGCCTCCTGACAGTCTTGCTCCGCTCATAGTATATTGCTCTCCTACACGTCCTATATTCAAAGTTGTTCCTTTGGTGATAACAATCTCTGCCTCATACCTGAGCGTATTTTTCCACTCTGGTAGTATTACACTATCAACTTTTGTTTGTACTCTATTTATAGAAGGATTACTTGTCGCAAATGCACCACCAGCTTCCGCATTATATCCAAATGCACGATATACAGTAATTTCCTCATTAGTTACTACAGTACGATATTGCCCATCTTTATAGGTATCAATTAACCAACTCGGCAATTCTTGTTTTTCTACTGCAGTAACCTTGGAATCGATTTTAGTACTATATGCTCCATAAGATGGAGTACTACTCTTACCACTGCTTACCCCATCTATTTTAACGGAACCGGTCTCGTCTACATAAAAGTTCTTTATTCCTGCCTTATTATTAACCAGAATCCTTCCTGCACCTGCAATACCCTGACCTATCCCGTTAAGGAATGCTCCGTCTAACGCTCCTTTTCCGGCTGTCTTTATAGCATCCTTCCATGTCATCTGTTTTCCTGTAACATAACTGCCCACTGCATAGAAAGCCAGATTTACCGCTGCTCCTTCTCCCATTGCCATAGCCATTGTTAAGACTGCTGCTCCCGGTGCAACTCCTGATGCAATTGCAATACCTGTACCTGCAATTGCTACCGCTGCCTTTACCGGAGCCGGTATTCTGTCTATTAGATTATTAAAATCATTCCACACATTAACTGTTGTTTTTGTGAATGTGTATATTCCTCCTATTGCCGCTTTTACAGCCGAACATGCTGCTTTTTCAAATGTTGATGTTGTAAAGCGTCCATTTAAGTCAACATTCATTACCGGGTTGTTCGAAGCATATGAATATTTATGTAATGTTTCCGGCATGTATATGTTTCCGTTTTCAGGATCCCTTGATGTAAATCTTTTTGTAAACGGATCATATTCTCTTGCACCTGCATTCCAAAATCCGGTTCCCTCATCATAAATATGACCTGTATAACTCTTCGTAATATTAACTTTAGGAATTGACGCATTAACGGTCAGACCTGTAATCGCAGTCACATTTCTCCATGCATCATATTCCGTTGTAGCACAAACATTGCCCATTGAATCTAACGCCCATCTTCCGGAACCTATTATGTCTGTGCTTACACTATATGTCTCATGAGTCTTTTTGTAAAGTATGTTTGTATCAACTGTAACATCTGTTTTTTTATTGTCACATCCATATGCATAATCAATTGTTACTCCGTTGTTTTTTATCTCTGCACTTATAAAAACATCCGTTCCATGGAGCAACTATATTTCTCCATTAGCGGAAATGCCGATAGTGTATGGACTTCCAGTATACTCCATCTTTATTTTTTATCTGTATGGCTTAATATCGTTATCTCCATACTTATTTACGTGTTTCATTTCAAAGTTCATAATAAGTTGCTCCCGATGACGCTTATTGGGAAGTCTACTGTCATCTTCAAATCCCAATCTATAATGCTTGTTAGAACGGTATAACTTACGCAGTTGCTTCATTGACTTAGACGATAATGCAAATTTCCCTTTATGTGATTTTAACATTCCTGCTAAGTATTTATGTTCTTGCACCGTAAAAACATAATCGTAATAATTTTCCGTTCCCAGATACGGGCAATCAGTATAGATAAATACTTGTTCAGTATTATAGCTTTGCAACACCCTACGGAAATCCCTGTTCAAAATCTCCACATTCTGTAACCTCTTAGATAATTGTAAAATCCACTGAATACTCTTTTGATAACTCTCAGCTCTATTCGTATCAGCAGATGTAGAAATATGAAATAACGGATTTTTCATCCCACCTCTGTATGCACCAAAGCTCACATAAAAATATGCAACCGCCCTATTCAAATTGACATAGTATTACCTGACTTCAAATCTTCCTTAAACCTCTGAAACACCACCTCGGAATAAGGCACCTTTATGACCACACTTACAAAATCAGATGGGCTGTCTCGAATTACCATATACATGTTTGTAAGATTTCTATTAATATCATTAATAACCACTTTCACATCCCATTGTAAATAGCAATGCTACCGCAGAATAAATCAACAAAAATTTCACATCCAGACTGTTCAAATGCATTCACAACTTTCCTTCCTATTCTCGATGTTTTTTCCCAATATACGGAAACAATATCTTAACCTTTCCTAATCTTCCGTAGCCAGACTTTGCATAATTGATATTCTAATAGCTTCTGAAACATTATCATTTTTTAATTTTTCTCCTTCTTCAATCCTTAAAGTAACCTTCTACTTACTCAAATGCACTCCTCCTTTACAGATGAAGCATCTCCCATAGAAAAACTGCACCAGAATCAAGATTTCTAACTTAACGATTTATTGAACCATCTGAACACACTCTCTTTGTGAGATTACAAAAAGCAGACTTTGGGCACGATATTCGAAAGACGTAGACCGATATTAACAGTTTGGAAAAGAATTTGAAAATTATCACACAAAAACGCATCATCTCCACAACACCAAGTGCTATGCAAACAATGCGTTCTATGCCATAAAAACAATATTCGATCATGATTTCAGGTGCCTTAAGTGGAGACATAATTAAATATTATGCTTCATCATAAGCATCACCTAAATAATTAAAATCATCATCTAACCAGAATAAGCTTTTACCTTGATTACTATACAATTGTGACACCAATTCTGTAAAAGTTTGTGCAACAATAGCACATTCTCCAACCACACCGTGTCTATCCCAAAAGCTATCGTAGCATCTTCCTAACCTTTCTTTTGCCAAATCAATAGTAATATAATTATTTTCGGTATCTTTACCAATAATATACCACTCTGATGATATATCTTCCCCACAAAGTTCCCCAACGATAATTGGGTTTGCTAATACCATTTCTTCTGGACTTACAATCGTAAACCCATACGCACTATCAGTAAAGAAACAAACACCTCCACAATTCTCATAAAACACTTTTAAATCATTAGGCAAATCAACTCCTTCATTTAATGTTGGCAAGCCACAAGGACTATATACAATACATCCCTGAGTATTTCTAATTTTATCAAGCATCTTCAAAATATCCATCTCTAATTCCTTTCTAATTCCCTAATCCATAAATATAGCGATTGAATTCTCTGTAATAATCATTTCTTGCAGATAAAGGAACATTTGCTGCGTCAAACATTCTTTCCGACAAAGCTTGTGCTTCTTGCGGTGACACACTTGTCCAATCAACTTTTCCTCCTACTTTTTTACCAGTTCTCTCATACAACCAGCCTCTATATACTGATTTTGTAGTTGCATGCTGTTCGGGTGTTAATGCTATTGTTGTAGATTTACTTGCCCTTGATTTATATCCATCAATATTATTGGTTGCCCATACGTCTAAAACTCCATGATGATTTTCTAACCCAGAGGTTTTATCTCCATATTCAACAATATCAAACACTTGCGTCTTACCACCACTTAACCCATCTATTTTAACGGAACCGGTCTCGTCTACATAAAAGTTCTTTATTCCTGCCTTATTATTAACCAGAATCCTTCCTGCACCTGCAATACCCTGACCTATCCCGTTAAGGAATGCTCCGTCTAACGCTCCTTTTCCGGCTGTCTTTATAGCATCCTTCCATGTCATCTGTTTTCCTGTAACATAACTGCCCACTGCATAGAAAGCCAGATTTACCGCTGCTCCTTCTCCCATTGCCATAGCCATTGTTAAGACTGCTGCTCCCGGTGCAACTCCTGATGCAATTGCAATACCTGTACCTGCAATTGCTACCGCTGCCTTTACCGGAGCCGGTATTCTGTCTATTAGATTATTAAAATCATTCCACACATTAACTGTTGTTTTTGTGAATGTGTATATTCCTCCTATTGCTGCTTTTACAGCCGAGCATGCTGCTTTTTCAAATGTCGATGTTGTAAAACGTCCGTTTAAATCAACATTCATTACAGGATTGTTCGATGCATATGAATATTTATGTAATGTATCCGGCATATATATGTTTCCGTTTTCTGGATCCATTGATGTAAATCTTTTTGTAAACGGATCATATTCTCTTGCGCCTGCATTCCAAAATCCGGTTCCCTCATCATAAATATGTCCCGTATAACTCTTTGTAATATTAACTGTAGGCACTGACGCATTAACAGTTAAACCTGAATTTTCAGTTACATTTCCCCATGCATCATACTCCGTGCTAGCACAAACATTTCCTATTGAGTCAAACGCCCATCTTGTAGAGCCTATTATGTCTGTGCTTACACTATATGTCTCATGAGTCTTTTTGTAAAGTATGTTTGTATCAACTGTAACATCTGTTTTTTTATTGTCACATCCATATGCATAATCAATTGTTACTCCATTGTTTTTTATTTCTGATAAAACTGTCGGGTTCTTTTCCGTATAGTCGTAAATATACTGTGTCTCTGTTGATGTCTTATTTGTCAACGACTGAACCACATTTGCTTCTTTTATTAAATTTCCGGAACCATCATATTCATAGTTACTTGTGATATCTTTGATTCCATTTGTATTAACATTTTTGAAAGCTGTCTTAATCTGTCCATTTTCATTATATGTTGCACTAAATTTCGCAATAACACTTGATTTATAATCATTTATTATATAAAAGACGTCATCCTTACAATTTTCATTGTAAGAACAACGTCTTTTATTTCTGTTACCTTTTACAGTTTATTAATTTTTTACCATTTAAGGTCAATGATTAATCCTGTTGGATTTGTGTAATGTAATAATGTACTGTGGTCATTTACATCATCATAACAGAAGCCATATGCAAGTCTGTCAAATGAATGATTGTGGAAGAATCCTGAATAGAAGTTTGAATTGCTATTCTTATAGTAAGCACTTTCATTATCATAATTTTCAGGTTCTGTTGCAACACCTCTGTTAAATGCTGCGCAAAGCTGTGCTTCGATAACTAATTCTGTTGAGTTACCTCTTGCCATGTTGCCTTTTCCTTCTAATACATCCTGAGTTGTTGGCTTGTAAATTGTGTATCTTCCACCAACACCGTCTTTTGTAAATACCATTGTATCTCCATGTACACGTCCTCTGAATGTTCCGGCATCACATGAGAATACTAAATCCTGTGTAGAATATTTTGACCAGAATTCATTGATATAGTTATCAAAATAATTTGAATACTGCTTTCCTTCGTTAAATGTAAGTTTACATGGTGCCATGATTCTCTTATCTGTAAGTAATGTCTGGAATGCTGCAGGTACTTCATTTTTAAATGCTGCAAACATTTCTTTTCTTGTTCCCAAATCACCTACTGTCTTGTCGTAAACATCTGCATCACCAGGGAAGTTATTCCATCCGCCTTCACCAATTAATCTTGTAGCCATTGGGAAGCTGTAGAAATCTACTCTTGATGTGTTACCCCAGTATTCTTTGTTTGTAATTGTAAATTCGATAAATTCAAATAATACATCTGCATTAGGGTCTGATGCATTGTTAAGGTCAGGTCCTGCAAATCCCATATTTCCGTTTGCATCCTGATTAATTGTAATATAAACAGGTGAACCATAGCTTAAGTACATTCTTCCTGATTCAATGTCAGGCATATAAACATAATCTTTCTGAGCTAATGTGTTACAGATATTTGCACACATTCTGCCTCCCTTTTTAACTGTATTCATTGATAAGCTTACAGGGATTAAATTTCCATTTGTATCAACATAACATAATTCATGTGTTTTTGGATTCTTTCCAAGTATGCACCAATAAACCTGATCATCTGAATACTGACCTTTTGTCTTATTGTTCATCTGGAAATACATTCTGTCTTCGTTTGCTTTTAAGTCTGCTCTTGTTTCAGGAATTGCTTCACTGTATGTTGGTTTTTCAGCCGGAGCTGTTGTAGCAATTTCAGTTAAACCGTTAACTGTTACTGTTACGCTTACTTTTGCTGATTCTTTTCCATCTTTATATGTAGCAACTGAAACTGTGTGTGTTCCTGCTACGATATTTTTAAACTTGTATGAGCCACATCCAACTTTCTTTGCAACTCTTGTATCATCTACATATACATTGTATGAGTTAATTTTTCCATATCCCCATACTACTGTAATCTGATTATTTGCAGGTGATGAAGCAACTAAACCAAATGGTGTAGGAAGACTTGAGTCAACTCCAATTGCTTCTGTTGTCTGTGGTGTCTTTGTTGTTGTTTCAGGTGCCTTTGTTGTCTGTGGTGCCTTTGTTGTCTGTGGTACCTTTGTTGTTGTTTCTGGTGCTTTTGTTGTTGGGGCAACTGCTGACTGTGCAACATTTACTGTCATTGTAGTCTGTGCTGATTCATTTCCGTTCTTTGTTGTAGTAATTGCTACTGTATGACTTCCTGCTGCATATCCTTCATATACATAATATCCGCAACCTACAGCTGATGCTACTCTCTTACCATCAATGTAAACATTGTATGAGTCAATATTTCCTCTTCCCCATACTACACTGATTTTTCCTGCTTCAGGATTTCCTACTACTAAGCCAAATGGTGCTTCGATATTTGATGTAGGTGCCTTTGTTGTCTCTGGAGCCTTTGTTGTCTGTGGTGCCTTTGTTGTCTGTGGTGCTTTTGTTGTTTCAGGTGCTTTTGTTGTCGGGGCAACAGAGCCTGTAACATTTACGCTTGCTGATGCAGCTGCTGATTCTTTATTTCCACTTACTGTAGTAACTTTTACTGTATGTGTGCCTGCTGCATATCCTTTATAAACATAATATCCACATCCTAATTTGCTTCCTACTAATGCATTGTCAATGTAAACATTGTATGAGTCAACGTTTCCTCTTCCCCATACTACACTGATTTCTCCATCTGCAGGACTTGCAACTACTAAACCAAATGGTGCTTCAATACTTGTATCTGTTACAGGAGTTGAGCCTGTTGTGTATGTCATCATTGATGAATCATACTGAAGTCCACCTTTGTTATATGTAAATGAGCAATCGATTTTATCGCCTTTTTTTACATTGTTGATATCGTATTCGAAATATGAACCCTTAGCGTTCATTCCAACATTAACCTGCTCTCCATCGTTAACTTTGTAATGAATAATTACATAAGCTGCCGGATTTGTTGGTGTAAATGTGATTCTGCAAAGACTGTCTGATACGTCCGTTGCTGTTACAGAATAGTCTTCTGCGCTTCCAATAGTTGATGCTGCTGCTTTTGCATTTGTACCTTTTGAAAATGAAACTGAAGATACGAGCATAGCAACAGCTAAGACTGCAACCATAATTCTTTTGAATCCTGGTGCGACATGGTTGAATATTCTCATAAAACCCTCCTAAAAATATTTTTATTTTTTTGTGATATCGCTTCTCAATCGCGATAAGTACTTTTTCTTATATATTATTTTTACCTTTTTATTTTACTAAAAAAAAGGGTTCAAATTTTATTATGGTAACATTATTTTTTAATTTCTTTTCTGTTTTTGGCATTTATTGTATTTTATTGTTTTCAATTTTGTTTTTATTGAATTTTTCGCGTAATTTTTTATTGGATTTTACCAAATAATTTTTCTAAATAGAAATATTTTTATTCACTTTCACTTATAGTTCATGTTACTTATTAATTTTACACACAATATACATTGGTCATATTCAGATTTTACTTTGACTGTTTATAATTTCTTCTATATGTAAATACTATCAATACATATTTTAAAGCAAATTTTTCGGAGGTTTATATGTACGCAATTATAGATATTGGTTCAAATACAATACGAATGGTTTTATATAAAGTAATAGACAATGAGATTCAACAGATGCTTAATTCTAAAATCCCTGCCGGGCTTGTCGGTTATATTGACAATAACAATATGCTTTCGAAAAAAGGTATTTTAAAAGCCATTGAAGCTTTAAGCAAATTTGAAACCATTTTGGAAAGTGTGGATGTAAAAGAAGTTCACGCATTTGCAACCGCTTCATTACGAAATATCAGTAACTCAGAAGAAGTTTTAGCTGAAATAAAAAAACATTGTAGTTTTGATATTGAAATCATTTCCGGCAAAGAAGAAGCTTTGTACGACTACTATGGTACAATGAAAAGCATTTCATCCGGAAACGGCTTATTAGTTGATGTAGGCGGAGGAAGTACTGAACTTGTTTATTTTGAAAACGGCACATTATTGTCTACATGTTCAATACCTGTTGGTTCATTAAATATGTACACAAATTACGTTGAAGATATTATTCCTACTAAATCGGAATTAAAAAACATCAACGACCATGTTAATGAAATTCTTAACACGCTACCTCTTTCGCCTGAAACTGTTAACTCAACCGTTTTGTTTGGCGTAGGTGGTTCTGCACGTGCCTGTTGTAAATTAAGTGATGAACTCTTCAACGAAAACTCAGGCTATACAGGCTTTGAATGCAAACGATTAAATAAAATTTTGAAATTAGCAAAGAAGGACAAACCTAAATTGGTATCCGCAATCATTAAGGCAACTCCCGGACGTATCCACACTATAATTCCCGGAATTGCAATAATTAATTCAGTTGCCAAACATTATGGATGCACTAATTTTACCGTTAGCCCATATGGTGTACGCGAAGGCTATCTTCTAAATATATTAGAAAGTAAAAATTTGTAAGTAATTACACTTTTACGTGTGGGCTATGTATCAATTTGCAAAAAAATGCTTACGAGCCTACCACCTGCAGCAGTCCCAAAACCATAAGATAACCATTAATTAAGGAGATTTGAATGAAAGAGAAATTACAAAATTATACACAAAACAGAGAATTGTCATGGCTTAGATTTGACCAACGTGTTTTATCCGAGGCTACAGACGAAACAGTACCTTTATTAGAACGTCTTAAATTTATATCAATCTTTACAAGTAATCTTGATGAATTTTTTATGATTCGTGTTGGTACCCTTCATGATTTGAGTCTGATTAAGAGCAATCATAAAGATAATAAAACAGGAATGACTCCCGCTGAACAGCTTGAAGCCATTTTTCGTGCTGTAAAACCATTAATTAATTTCAGAGATGAAATTTATAAAAATGTTACTGAGCAGTTAAAAACCTATGGTGTTCACGGTCTGAGAATGAATGAAATTGAGAAAAAGGAATTAAAATATCTTAAGAACTATTTTTTGACACAGATTAATCCTATACTTTCACCTCAAATAATCGACCCACACCATCCATTTCCATTTTTAGTTAATAAAAATATATATGTGGGTGCTACATTAACTAATGCGGATGAAAAAAAGGGAAATGAACTATTTGGTATAATTCCAATTCCAACTGCCCTTCCGGAAGTAATTTTCCTGCCCGGTGCAGATGTAAGGTATGTTTTTACAAGCGATGTGGTTTCTTATTTTGCTGATACAATATTCAGTTCATATAAAATTATAGAAAGTACTATATTTTCAGTAACAAGAAATGCCGATATTGCTTCAGGAGATGAAGCTTTTGATGTAGATGAAGATTTTCGTGATGCAATGCAGCAATTATTAAATTCAAGAAAACGACTTGCCCCTGTAAGACTTGAATTAAAGAATAAGATAAGTGGTAATTTTCTTCGCTTTCTATGTGAAAAACTCGAATTAACTAAAGCTCAGGTGTTTATTACTTCTTCGCCTTTAACAATGTCATACGCATTCGGATTAGAAGATAAAATATCAGGCAGTGTAAAAAGCGAATTAATTTATCCACCATTTGAACCTCAGCCAAGTAGTGATATTAGATTAAATGAAAGCATAATCAAACAGCTTCAAAAAAAAGATTTGCTTTTATCATACCCATACGAAAGCATGGACCCATTTTTAAAATTACTTAAAGAGGCATCTTATGATAACTCTGTTATTTCAATAAAGATATCCATATACCGCCTTGCAAAAAATGCCAAAATTGTAGACTATTTGTGTGCGGCTGCGGAAAATGATAAAGATGTAACTGTACTTATAGAATTACGTGCCAGATTTGATGAGCAAAATAACATTGACTGGTCACAGCGATTAGAACAGGCAGGCTGCCGTATAATTTACGGATTTGAAGGTTATAAAGTTCACTCAAAGGTTTGCCTTATTACAAGAAGAGAGCGTGGAAAAATTTCCTATATCACCCAGATTGGCACCGGAAATTACAACGAAAAGACATCAAAACAATATACTGATTTTTCACTTATGACCTCTGACATGGAAATAGGAACTGACGCAAATGAATTTTTCAAAAACATGGCAATTGGGAATCTTGAAGGAAACTATTCCACCTTACTTGTTGCCCCTAATTCAATGAAGTCAGAAATTATCAAACTTATTAATAGAGAAATTGCTAAAGGAACAAAAGGACGTATTTTTCTTAAATTTAATTCAATATCTGACCTGACTCTTATTAATAAATTAGCTGAGGCTTCTCTTGCCGGTGTTAATATTCAGATGATTGTTCGTGGTATTTGCTGCATTCTTCCTCAGGTTGAAGGAAAAACTGATAATATCTTTATAAAGAGTATTGTTGGAAGATACTTAGAACACTCCCGAATATATTTATTTGGTTTGGGGAACGATGAAATTATGTATATTTCCTCTGCCGACTTTATGACCAGAAATATGGACAAGCGTGTAGAAGTTGGTTGCCCTATTAAAGATAAATATGTAAAAGAAAAAATAATGCATTTTATCGAAGTTCAGCAGGCTGATAACACAAAGGCACGTATTATGCGTAGTGACGGCACATACCGTTCCATAATTACAAGCAATGAGCCAATCGATAATCATACCGTATTAATGAACGAAGCAAAAAGAAATGCAGGAAACGCAAACTCCGAAAGCAAATCTTTTAACCTGAAAGATTTTATAGCTGAAATCAAAAGAAAATTTGGATAAGATCTTTTACATTTCTATATAAAAGCATCCGTTTTTATATACTCATTTACTGATTACAGTAATGCATATAAAACCGGATGCTTTTTTCTCATATGCTACCTCCTTATTATTTTAATTTGTTGTTTATCTCCTTTTTTTACATTTTGGTATTTTTTTACATATATCTTATCAATCTTCTTTGCCTTTGATACATCTATGTTTTTTATAGGATTTCCTTCCAAAGAAAGAGAATGAATTTTTGCATTTGTTAAATCAATCTTTTCTATTTTACTAAACGATAAGCATAAATCATTTATTGATGGCGTTTTACTCATTCGCACTTTATCAATTCCCGTAGCTATTACTATCACTTTCTTAAATTTGTCACATTTCGATATATCTAATTTTTTTATTCTTTTGCATTCATATAAATGTATTTTTTTAATTTTCCCAATTTTAATATTTTTTAAATATTTTGAGTAACATACTTCAAGGCTTTTTAAATTCTTTAACTTTGATACATCTATCTCTTTTATTCCTTTTCCTATTTCCTTCATAGAAATATTTTTAAGATTCTTATTTTTACCATACACGATGCCATTACAATTAAATCCTATTGCCTTAAATCTTTCTAAACTATGTACTTTTGAAAGGTCTATAACACTATCGGTATATACAGAATTAAATTTTATCTGTTTTATTTTATCTCCAAATTTTATTTGATCTAAATTATTAATATAGTTCAATTGTACTTTTTCCAAATTTGGAAAGCGATTTAATTCATATTTTGCCTTATATTTTTCTCCTGATATAAACAATTCTTTAACTTTATCTAATTCATATAATTTTTCAAAATTTAATAAGCCATATTTTTCTATTTGTTCATCGTTATGTTCAACAGTCTCCGCACAGATTCTTATTTTCTCTACATTTTTAAATATTTCCAGTCCTCTACAGTCAATAACAGAATATTTGAAATTACTATTATCCAATCCATCCATATAAGTATATGTATCATCAGGATCTATCCATAATTCTGTTACTGCATCAATTTCATTTTGGCTCAATTGATTGTCATTATTGGAATCAAAGGATTCGCTGACTAATTCTCTTACATATTCGCTAGGAAAATTTTCCGCATTTATTTCAACGCCTTTTTATTCCTTAACCGTCTGTTGTTTAGTATCATTTGAGTATCCACAAATTCCCACAGACATAAGCATAAACATTGTGAATACAATCATTTTCTTTACATGCATAACACCCTCTCCTTTATATATTTTTTTATCTTGATTTTATTATATTAAGAGATTTATTTCAACGCTTTATAATTACTCTTTCCCCAACGACAATTAAGAGCGATTCCTTGACATTATAGTAATGTTCAAAAAAAGCTCTCTGTTCAATGCACAGGAGCTTTTTATATGTAGACATCTATTTATTTGTGCTGTCTGCATCAATTACAGACTGAATCTGCTTCATAAGGGC
>ERZ1673736.257-NODE-257-length-89718-cov-9.333716_pt1 | contig 89718 bp, 78 predicted proteins | sample MGYA00580212_ERZ1673736 | MGnify/ENA primary metagenome ERZ1673736 (study PRJEB41218, sample SAMN15661752) | gut metagenome | host: Homo sapiens | place: Canada: London | collected 2015-08-20/2019-03-30 | study: EMG produced TPA metagenomics assembly of...
TTTTACCAGAAAAGGGGCATGTTCACAATTTATTTACTCATGCGTTTTTCGTGGTAAATCAAAAGATTTATGAACGGGAACCTTATGAACAAGAAAACACCCCGGAGATCCGATCGAAGCTCCGGGGTGTTTGAAAAGAGGGTAGTTTGCAGCCGTCTGTGGGGTAAAAAGAGCGGCCGCTCTATTCTATCTGAATTCAAGAAAATTGTCGTTTATAACGGAAGGATTCCGATCAGTACTGCAAACAGCATGCAAAGGATCGAGAAGATCCATACATAACCGAAGCTGGCCTTGATATGATCCTTGATGTCCACATCGGCAAGTCCGATACCAAGCAGAGTTGCCGGTACCATCGGGCTGATGAAGGTTGCGCAGTTACGGCAAACAACCATTGCAACGGCGATCGGGAATGCCTCAACTCCGAAGGAAGCACCGATTGCGATCATAACCGGGAGCATTCCATAGAAATAGGAATCGGTATCAAAGCAAAGTGCAAGCGGAACGGAAAGGATACCGATCACAAGCGGTAAGTGCTGGCCAAGTGCTGCTGGGAGGATCATGGAAATGATGCTGGCCATGTTGGATACAACGGAGGTCTTCATCATCTCTACGCCCGGCTTTGCGATCGCAGCGGCACCGCTTGCGTTAAAGCCATATACAAGGACACCCATAAGGACTGCAGCGCCCATCAGAGTGGAACACATCATAAGCGCCGGACCCGCATGGCGGTTGATCATCTTCTTCTGAAGCTTGAGAGGTGTATAGTTTACAAGAAGAGCTGCCGCTACACCGAGCATGAACGGGAAATAGCTTGGGAACTGATCCCATACAAGCATAGCGATAACTGCGATGGTCAGGCAGATATTGAAAGCGAAAAGCTTCGGTCTCGCATACTCATTCTCGTCCTTCTGATGCTGTACTTCTTCTGCAGCGTCCTCAGAAGCTGCTTCCATTGCAAGCTTTCCGTTCAGACCGGCGCCTCTCTTCTTCTCCTGAATACCTGCAAACACCGCATGTGCCAGGCAGAGAATGATTCCAAAGATCTGGATCGGGATCAGACCGCCCCAGAGCTGTCCTGCCTCCATACCGAGAACAGATGCTGCACGCATGGTCGGACCGGCCCATGGCATCAGGTTTAATACACCCATTGCAAGAACAGCTACGCGAAGGAGTGTTGTCGGTCTCATATGCATCTTTTTGTAGACCGGAAGCATGGACGGAACAACGATCAGGAATGTGGATGCTCCGCCGCCGTCAAGATGACCGATCAGGGCAATAACCGCTGTCATGACGGTCACACCGATCACATTGTCACCGACGTACTTCATAAGCTTGTCGATAATTACATCAAACATACCGGCATCTGTCATGATTCCGAAGAACAGGACAGAGAACACAAACAGTGCTGCGGTCGGGCCTGTGCTTTTAAATCCGCCTTTGATCAGATCTCCGATCTCACCGATGGTGTAATATCCACCAAGGACAAGAATGAGACCAAGGATCGACGGGAAAATGATAAATGCCATACTTGGCATGGTCTTGCTCTTAAAAAGGGTTATAACGATCGCAATGATACAGACAAACCCTAAAATACCTACTGTTAATTCTGACATGTGTGTGATCCCCTATACTTTATTATTTGTCCGGCCGGAATCTGAAGCTTCCGGCCGATGTTCCACAGGCTGCAAAGTGTTCCCCTACGCTTTCCAGTCAGAGCAAGCTGACAGATCGCTCTCTGAGTCACTCTACATCTGTTGTAAACTCATAATCCTTAATCTTTCTGACTACATCAATGATGGTGCCGTCACGGGCCTCGATGACACCGACAATGCGGTCATCAAACTGTACCGGATCCGGTGTTCCGACCATGGCATATGCCTTGTCACGAAGCTCCTCGATCGTACAGAACGGAAGATCAACATCCTTCATGTACTCGATGAGGTCCTGCCTTCTCGGGTTGATGGCGATTCCGTAGTCTGTGATGACAACGTCAACGGACTCACCAGGGGTCGTTACCGTTGTAACATTTGTACAGATTGCCGGGATTCTTCCCTGAAGCAGCGGAGCAATGACGATCGTGCACTTCGCTCCTGCCGCCGTATCCGGATGTCCGCCCTGAGCACCTGTGATCATGCCGTCGGAACCGACAACGACGTTACAGTTAAAGTTTACGTCAACCTCAAGAGATGCAAGGATCACGAAATCCAGCTTATTGACATAAGCGCCCTTGTTGAACGGGTTCGCGTACTCGGACGCAGAGATCTCGAAGTGGTTCGGATTTGTCTTGATGGACTCGATGGCACCCTGATCGAAATCCTGGGTATCAACGAGCTTGTTTACGAGGCCTTTCGCCAACAGCTCACACATCGGAGTTGTGATTCCGCCGAGGCCAAGTCCCATATGGATGCCTCTCTCTTCCATGATCTTTCCGAGGGAGATCGTGGAGGCGATGGAAGCTCCGCCGACACCTGTCTGGTAGGAGAAACCTTCCTTAAAATATGGGGTGTTGACAACAAACTTTGTGCAGTAATCCGCCATCATGATCTTTCTGACATCCGTCGTCGGTTTTGCAGCACCTGTCGCGATCTTTGCCGGATTTCCAATCTCATCTACGACACAAACGTAATCCACATCTACCATGGAGATGCTTGCCGGAATGTTCGGGAACGGAACGAGACAGTCTGTCACGGCAACAACCTTATCTGCATACTGGGCATCGACCATCGCGTAGGATAATACGCCGCAGTCGCTCTTTCCGCCGTTTGCGCGCATGTTTCCGTACTCATCACATGTCGGAGCGCCGATGAAGGCGATATCGATATGGACTTCGCCGGACTCGATGGCGCGGACACGTCCGCCGTGGGAGCGCATGATCGCAAGGTTTTTTAACCGTCCTGTGGAGATCGCCTCACCGATCTTTCCGCGGACACCGGAGGACTGGATTCCTGTGATGGTGCCATCCTCGATGTACGGAACGATCGGATCGTGAGCCTTTCCTAAGGAGCTTGCACAGATCGTGATGTCCTTGATGCCCATCTTATGGACCTCTTCCATGACCATGTTTACCACATAATCACCCTCGCGGAAATGATGATGGAAGGAAAGGACCATGCCGTCCTTGATGCCGCATTTTACGAGGGCATCATGGATGTTCTCGACAAGCTTGCTTCTTGTCGGATCGTTCAATGTACGGACGGTCGGAGCCGCCTTTGTATATTCGTAGTTATCGTAGGCATAGACGCCCTTGAACGGCTCCTTGCCTGTTGCTTTTAAGACCTCTTCGGGAATTTCTCTTCCAACTGCATTGATCATCTTATAAATCCCCCTTATAAACGCCTGCTGCTTTCGCCATGGCGAGTGTTCTCTTTGCTCCGTCGTAGAATGCGATGTCGATCATCTTTCCGTCAACGGTGAAGACTCCGATTCCCTTTGCCTTCTTGTCATCGATCTCGCGGACAACCTTCTCCGCAAAGATGATCTCTTTTTCCGACGGTGTGAAGACCCTATGGACGATGGCGATCTGTCTCGGGTTTACGAGAGACTTTCCGTCGAAGCCCATCATCTTGATCATTCTTGTCTCATTCTCGAAACCTTCCATGTCGTCAAGGTTTGTGAACACCGTATCCCAGCACTGAACGCCTGCCGCTCTCGCCGCCATGATCATGTGCTGTCTCGCTCCCATGAGCTCCACTCCGGTTCCTGTGATCGTTGTCTGGAGGTCCTTTGTGTAATCTCCGCCGGATAAAGCGATTCCGATAAGTCTGTCAGAGGACTGACATACCTCTAAGGCATTTAAAACACCTTTGCAGGACTCTAAGGCTGCCAGTAAGAGCGTGCTTCCCTCCGGGCGTCCAAACTCCTTCTCTGCCGCAAGGACATGCTCCTCAACGGTCTTAACATCCTGTGCTGTCTCGGTCTTTGCGATACGGATCGTATCAGCACCTCCGGCAACACAGACACGGATATCCTCTTTCCAGTGCGGGGTGTCAAGACCATTGATTCTTACGACTCTCTCAACACCGCGGTAATCGATCTCCTGAAGTGCATGATATAAGGAATATCTTGCTGCGTCCTTCTGGTTCTCGGCAACTGCGTCCTCAAGGTCCAACATGATGGAGTCCGGTTTATAGATATACGGATCCTTGATGAGACCCGGTTTCTGGCAGTTTAAAAACATCATGGATCTTCTTAAGCGTTTTTTATTCGGATGCATTATTTGATGACACCTCCCCACGGAAGATTTTCGGTAATGCCGTTGGAACGGTAGACCGCACACTCCACTCTCGCCTTTAATGTACAGTCGAGCGCTCCTTTGTCAAAGATCGTGACCTTTGCACTGTCCACGCCGAGACGCTCCAGGGTCTCCAGTGTGACTTTCCGGATCTGTCTGCCGTACTGGTGGATCACGCTGCTCTCGATCGTGAGCTCGATCTTTCCTTCGCCCGGCTCCACGGTTACCTGGGCGTCACTGGATTCCAGTGTGCCGGCCATGGCTGTCTTCTTGATTTCCATATATTCCCTCCGTTTCTCATTATGCAGGATGCACAAATTTCGTTTGTTTTCCCACCTGAGTTCTATAACTTTCTATGGCATTACTATATCACTTGTATTTTTTTTAATCCAATACATATCCCTCTATAGCGAATATAGGGAAATTCTTATGGGGCATCGGCTCGGTCCGGCGGCAGGAACGCTCCGGTTTCCCCGCGTTGTCTTTTCCGACCGGATGTGATAGAATAGAAAGGAAAAACAGGAGTTTTATCTAACTGAGATAAAAAGTCAGGGGAGGACGCCTCTATGAATGAAAAACACATGCAGTATGTTCTGACCGTCCTGAAGGAAGGCAGCTTTACAAACGCGGCAAAAAAGCTCTACGTTTCCCAGCCCTCTCTGAGCCAGATCATAAAGACCGCCGAGAGCAATCTCGGCGCCCCGATCTTTGACCGCTCCACCGATCCGATCACCCTGACGCCGGCCGGACAGCTCTACGTGGAGGCGGCGAGGCAGGTGACAACGATCTCCACAAACTTGAGAAAACAGGTCGAGGAGCTGAGCAAGGAAGAATTCGGGACCATCCTCCTCGGGATCTCGGTCCAGCGCGGCATGGAGCTGTTACCGGAATTATACCCGCGTTTTAAGAAACGATTCCCCCATGTGGGGCTGGAACTCCATGAGCAGGGATCTGCGACCATGGAAAAAAGCGTCCTGGAGGGGGAAGTCGGGATCGCACTTCTCACGACATTCCCGCGCCACGAGGAACTGGTCTACGACCTGATCCAGGAGGAAAAGCTTGTCCTCATCGTGAACCGCGAATGCGAACTTGCGAAACGGATCGCGCCCGGGACACCGATCGATATCCTGGAGGCGCGCGATGAGACCTTCATCTCCAGCCAGTCCGGTCACTCCGTCCGGACGATCCAGGACTCCCTCTTTATCACGAGGGACATGAAGCCGAAGATCGACCTTGTCACGATCAGCATCGAGGTCGGAAAACATGTCGTTGCGGCGAGCCCTGTCGTGATGGCCTGTCCGGATTCCTATGTCGAGACTGATAACTCGCCGGATTCCGCCTACTTCTCCTATCCGATCCTCGGTGTGGAGAATCCAAGACATTTTTACGCCTGCTACCGGAAGGACATGTATCTCACAAAATATATGAAAGGATTTCTTGAGATCCTGCATGAGATCTGAGGTTTTTATGGAAAAATTTTTATGGAATGATCCAGAAATAGAACAGTTATTATTAAATGACGCAGAAAAAGAAACATTAGAAAAATTCATCGGTGCCGATGCCGAGCTTCCGGATATGTTAAACGCCAGGGAACGGCGCGTCTGGATGCAGGAACAGCTTCTCTCCGAATTTCCCGGCGTTCTCGTCTCCTTCACCTTAAATATTCCGGGGCCGGTCAAGGTCCTGCCGCTTGTTCCGGAGGCATTTGCCTTTGCACTTTCGGAGATCGTTTCCGCGTTGGATACCGCAAAGATCCCGGTCTTAAAGCGCAGCCTAATCCTCGATAAGACCGGTCCGGAGGCATTTCTCTGCGTGGATGCGGATGCGCTCGCTGTAAAACGCCTTCTCGTGCCGTTAGAGGACGCGTCCGATCTCGGAAGACTCTACGACATCGATATCATCGGGCGGGATGGAAAAAAGATCTCAAGAAGTGACATCGGGCAGCCGGGCCGGACCTGTCTCCTCTGCGGCCGCCCTGCGCGGGAATGTTCCAGAAGCCGGGCCCACTCGGTCGCAGAGCTGACGGAACGGATCAACGCGATCTTTCATGAACACTTTTCATGAAGCAGATCCGATCCGCCCATTCCCACACTCGGGAGATACTCTTAGAGAGTCTCCCGAGCGTACACATATCAGACAATCTTAGAATTTATGATCGATAAAACGAAAGGAACTCATACACCATGGCATTTGACGGAATCGTGATCGCGAACCTTGTCCGCGACCTGAACGAAAAGATCGCCTCCGGCAGGATTTCAAAGATCGCCCAGCCGGAAAAGGACGAATTACTCTTTACCATTAAAGGAAACCGAGAGAACGTGCGTCTGCTCGTATCGGCGAACGCCAGTCTCCCGCTCCTCTATTTTACATCAAACAACAAACCGAGCCCGATGACGGCTCCGAACTTCTGCATGCTTTTAAGAAAGCATATCGCAAACGGCAGGATCATCTCCGTGACCCAGCCGGGACTGGAGCGGATCGTCCGGATCGAGGTCGAGCATCTCGATGAGATGGGCGATCTCCGGAGAAAATTCATCGTGATCGAGCTCATGGGAAAACACAGCAACATCATCTTCTGCGATGAGAACAACGTGATCCTCGACAGCATCAAACATATCTCCGCACAGGTAAGCTCTGTTCGAGAGGTACTCCCGGGACGCGATTACTTTATCCCGCACTCCGGGGAGAAGAAAGATCCGCTGACGATCACGGAGACAGAATTTAAGGAACTCCTGCACAACACCCCGCAGAACCTCTCAAAGGCCCTCTACATGGATCTCACCGGTTTAAGCCCGGTCGTTGCCGCCGAGATCTGCCACCTTGCATCACTCGACGGGGATGTCTCCGCGAAGGAATTTTCCGATGCGGAACTCACACATCTCTTCCACGCGTTCACCTGGATCATGGACGATGTCCGCGAAGGCAATTTTACGCCGAATATCATCTATGAAGGCGAGAAACCGGTCGAATTCGCATCGGTACCGCTCACGATGATGGAAGGCGGCAATTATAAGACCGTGAACTTTTCCTCCATCAGTGAACTTTTAGAGCGCTACTATGCGGAAAAGAACATGGTATCCAGGATCCACCAGAAATCCACGGACCTCAGAAAGATCATCTCCAACGCATTGGAGCGCAGCGTCCGGAAGCTGGATCTGCAGACTAAGCAGTTAAAGGATACGGAAAAGCGGGAAAAATACAGGATCTACGGAGAACTTTTAAATACCTACGGGTACGGTCTCTCCGGCGGAGAAAAGAGTTTTAAGTGTCTGAATTATTACGACAATACAGAGATCACGATCCCGCTGGACCCGACGATGACGGCTCAGGAGAACGCGAAGCGGTATTTTGACAAGTACAATAAACAGAAGCGGACTTATGAGGCCGTCACCGAGCAGCTCGCACAGACGAAGGCGGAGATCGCCCACCTGGAATCCATCAGCACATCGATGGACATCGCAAGACTCGAGGAGGACCTTGTCCAGATCAAGGAAGAGCTCACGGAGTATGGCTATATCAAGCGCCACTACACAGGCGGCAAAAAGGTGAAGATCACAAGCCGCCCGTTCCACTACCTTTCCAGCGACGGATTCCACATCTATGTCGGAAAAAACAACTACCAGAATGAAGAACTCGACTTCAAGTTTGCCAACGGCGGTGACTGGTGGTTCCACGCAAAAGGAATCCCGGGCTCCCATGTCATCGTAAAGACTGAGGGAAAAGAGCTCCCGGACCGCGTGTTTGAGGAAGCCGGTGCGCTGGCTGCCTACTACTCCAAAGGCCGCGGGAATGAGAAGGTCGAAGTCGACTATATCCAGCGGAAGAACTTAAAAAAAGTTCCCGGAGCCGCACCAGGTTTCGTTGTCTATCACACCAACTACTCTCTGATGGCAGTTCCGGGAATCCCGGTGCAGGAAGTAAAGTAGCGAACCGCTATCGTCCTCCCGCCTCATATAACAGTGCGTTGCAGATCGCCGCGGCGATATTGCTCCCGCCTTTTCGTCCTCTGGCGACGATCGCCGGGACATCCGTCCGAAGGATCAGTTCCTTTGCCTCGACTACGTTCACGAATCCGACCGGTACTCCGATGATGAGCGCCGGCCGGATCTTTTTTTCTTCGATCAGCTCATAGAGGCGCATTAACGCCGTCGGCGCGTTTCCGACTGCATAGATACACTCCGAATAAAGTCGCGCCGCCTTTTCGGCGCTGACCGCGGATCTCGTCATCCCGCTCGCCTTTGCAGCTTCCTTCACATCCTCATCCCCGATAAAGCAGTGCACATCGATCCCGAATTTTCTGGCCGCCGTCTTGTTGATCCCGGATGCCGCCATCGTCGTATCGGTGATGATCGGAAGCCCCCGATGGATCGCCTCTTTTGCCAGTCCGATCGCGCCTTCTGTGATCGTGAGGGTGTCGCGGTAGGAGAAATCGGCGGTGGTATGGATCACACGGCAGAGAACCGGAAGTGCATCAGCCGGATACCGGGAAACAAATTCCTCGCCCAGCTCTCCTTTTATGATCTCAAAACTCTTTTTTTCGATCTCCATCGGGCGGGTTGTCAGGAAATCGATCCCCGTCCGCTTTTTTAATTCTTCGGTCCAGTCAAGTCCACTCATCATCTCACATCCTTTCGTTCCAGGATCCGGTAGATCATATCCATATCCAGATTTTCCCGGATAATCTTAGCCATCTTGTCATACTGCTCTTCTTTATACTTTGCCATCGAGAATGTTTCCCCGTTTTCATATGTCTCCGGACGAACACCTTTTCTCTCTGCGAGGAAATAGCGGATCGCATGCTGCATCTCTTCTGTGTCGAATACTCCGTGGACATAGGTTCCGAATACGTTTCCGCTGATACAGCCGTCTTCTTTCCCACCGGCCGGAGCTCCATTCGGATTCGAATCCGTTTTATATCCTGAACGCGCATCGGAATCCGTCGCCATCGCTGCGATATTTTCCCCATTTTCGTACTGGATCCACGAAAACGGCTGTCCGCCGTCCCGGATCGTCTCTCCCATATGAATCTCATATCCGTTGATCTTTACCGGTACTCCATCGTTTGAAAACCCGGCTGCCGTTCCATTTACTCTCGTCCTCGTCTTCTTCTCCGCAAAGATCGTGCGGATCGGCAGGAGTTCCATGCCGCGCATCGTTCCGCCTTCTTCCACACCATGCGGATCGGAAAGACTCGTTCCCAGCATCTGGAACCCGCCGCAGACGCCGATGACCGGGATCCCTTTTCCCGCCATCCGCGTGATTACAGCTTCCAGCCCGTTCTGGCGGAGCCACTTGAGATCTCCCATGGTGTTCTTTGTCCCAGGGAGGATGATGAGATCCGATCCGGTCAGTTCCTCCGGACGGCTCACATAAGAAAGCGCGATCCCCGGCAGTCGCTCCAGTGCATTAAAGTCCGTGAAATTCGAGATCCTCGGAAGCCGGATCACGGAGATCTTCGCAAAAGCCGCATGGCTGGAGCGGTCAAGAAGAGGTCCGGTTCCATGTTTTTCTGTCAGGCGCTCCGAGAGGCTGTCCTCATCGTCCACGTCCACATCCATGTACGGGATCACACCCGCAAACGGGATCCGGATCCGCTCATAGAGCATGGAAAGACCCGGTTTTAAGATCTCTTTATCCCCACGGAACTTATTGATCACGAAGGCGCGGATCCGCTTCCGCTCCGCTTCTGTGAGCAGGGCCGCTGTCCCGTAGAGCTGGGCGAAAACGCCGCCCCGGTCGATGTCCCCGGCGAGAAGTACCGGCGCATCCAGCATCTCGGCGAGTCCCATGTTCACGATATCGTTTTCCCTCAAGTTAATCTCGGCCGGACTTCCCGCGCCTTCCACAACGATCACATCGAAGCGGGATGCCAGGGAATTGTAGGCATCCATGATGTCCGGGATCAGACTCTTTTTCATCTTAAAATACTCCGCCGCCGGATAATTGCCGCGGACCTCGCCGTTCACGATGAGCTGGGATCCCATGTTCGAGGTCGGCTTTAAAAGGATCGGGTTCATCGCCGCCTCCGGCTCGATTCCGGCTGCCTCCGCCTGCATGACCTGGGCCCGTCCCATCTCAAGCCCGTCCCGCGTAATATAAGAATTCAGGGCCATATTCTGGGACTTAAACGGTGCAGTCCTAAGCCCGTCCTGCTTAAAGATCCGGCAGAGCCCCGCCGCAAGAAAACTCTTCCCCGCATTCGACATGGTCCCCTGGATCATGATCACTTTTGCCATTTTAATTCCTCCACTGTGTGGTGTTTCACTTTTTCAGTCATGTTGTCTTCCTGCGTGAATTTGCATCCACTCGGGAATATTATTTTAGCTCTCTACGATATATTTTTCAAAATGTGCTGCACTGCATCTGACATGATTAATGTCATCACTTTTTTATCACCAGTTTTAACTTCTGGTTCCCCACACCGCAGATGATCTTTATGGTCTGATACACAACAATCCCTATACCAGCACTCTCCCAACAAAGCTCCCCGAATTGACCACTTTTCATTTTCAGTCAGCTCACCTGCCAGTGATTTCATAACACGCTCTGTTGAAAACCTTTTAAATCCAGCTAAATACTGTAATGTTTTTTCGTCTTTAATCTCTGCCAGGTTGATCCTATGATTTTCCACTGCTGCAAGAATCTCTTCCCGCATCGCAATCTTATCCTTCTTCCCTGTACCTGTCCAGGAAATTAATTGATCGAATGCCAATATCAGATATTCAAAACAAATCATATCCAGGATTATAACATGACCAGCTGACCGATCAGCGAATGATCTCAGAATACGATATTTATTCCGGATATCCTGATTATCTACTACATAATCAAATACAATATAATAGATATCTCCTGTATCCGGCTGCAGCTGATAGATTGCATCCAGAATTCCTTGATTGCTCTCTTTACTTTCGACAATAAGTTTACCCTCGAAGAAAAGCTGATTTACTAATTGCCAGAAATGAAGACCTGCACCAGTGTCCTCTGTCCATAAATACTTCATATCAAACTTCCTCTTCTAGAGTTATCTTATTATCTGCCAGTTCCAATACCTTAAAGCTCTTATCCGAAACATTCAGGCCATCACAGTTCCTTAAGAAAAGCATATATTGATTTGAAAACTCAAAGTTAATAAATCTTCGGATCTCGTCATTGATCAGAATATCAGCATTATCGATCACAATAAAATTATTTCTGCACGTTTCAAGATCCTCCTGGATATTTTCCGACCGATAATTAAATAATTTTATAGCATGATATGCGTCAGTTTGTCTCAAGTCCTCAAGCATTTCATAAAGGACTGTTTTTCCGGTTCCGCTGTCGCCTCCGACAAGAGTAATGCGATCGTCAAAAGACAGATCATAGGAAAAAGGAGCTGCCTGAAAAGTAATATTTTTATAAATCATTTTTCTCTCTCCTTTCATACTCTCTGGTCCACCAGGTCTGATATCCAGCATTTCCTGTCACCACATCTTTCTCATTAAAACGAATTTCTGCATTGTCCGGAATTTCAACAAAACTTGGACGTGACATATAAATCTTTATGTGATCCAGCTGAAATATCATCTTCAAAACATTGGGACCACACTCTTCAACACATACCACTTTTTCTGGATGTTTTACAATATTCAGCAAGGTTTTACACCCAGAAGATAAATTTCGGATTGTTCCCAGTCCATACTTTGTTTCTATGTGCTTATCAGGTGTCAGGATTGCATCATCCGCTTGAAAAATCAGATTTTTATCCTGTTCTGTCATTTCTTCATTGCTTGTGTTTAAATTAAAATAGAGATCATTTTTCAGGATCCAATTGGAAGATTCTTTTTTTTCTGTATAAATATCGATCATGTCAATCCTAGCTCCTTACTTATAATTTCGATAAAATCTCCATAACTGCTTCCCACATCGCACAGATCCCCATCAGGATCCACGACGTCCGGTAGAGAAGTCTGTTTGCCCGGCGGATATCCTCCGGTTCCACCGGACGCAGATCATCTCCGATATATTTTTTCTTTACGAGTTTTCCAAAGTACCACGCGTCCCCGGCAAGGCGCACCCGTAGCGCTCCGGCACAGACCGACTCTGTCTGCGCGGAATTCGGGCTCGCATGGTTGAAACGGTCCCTCAGGAAGATCTTTTTCGCATTTTTTCCGTCAAATTCGTGCCCTTTGGACGGCAGATACGCCGCAAAGATCATGATCCAGGCGCAGAGTCTCGATGGAATAAAATTCAAGACATCGTCCAGTTTAGCAGCCGCCCGTCCAAGGTACAGATATTTGTCATTCTTATACCCGACCATTGAATCCATCGTATTGACTGCCTTGTATACCCAGCCGAGGACCGGTCCGCCGATCGCCATGTAAAAGAGCGGTGCCGCAACACCGTCTGACGTATTTTCCGCGACTGTCTCCACCGCCGCCTTCGTGACACCAGTCATATCGAGCACTTTAGTATCCCGCCCAACGATCATCGACACCGCATACCGCGCCGCTTCAAGGTCGTCCTTTTTCAATTCCCGGTACACCTTCATGCTCTCATCCTTCAGGGATTTTACCGCAAAAAGCTGATAACACAGGATCACAGATGCCAGAAACCGGAGCCACGGGTAGATCCTGCCGCAGGTGTATAAGATCCCGCCGGATACGACTGCCGTTGTCCCGGTCACGAGAACAACAAGTACCACACCGCCAGCTAAGAGTGCCCTCTCTCCCTCTCCAAAAAGCTTCCGGATCCCTTTCTCCAGAAATGAAATATAAGCCCCGATGAGCCGCACCGGATGATATAACCAGTGCGGATCCCCGAGGACCTGATCGAGCAGAAATCCGAGTGCGACCACTGCAAGTAATTCGAGTCTGTCTGTCATAAAAATCTTCCTTTAATGTTTGTTCCGTTCGTTGTCTATCATACCGCAAAACCGGCATTCCTCATATAGTGAACTGGTCTGGTTTTTCTGCGTCATTTTAAATACTTTCCATTATTCTTATAAGCCATGATGATGATCACGATCGTCAGCACAAGAAACAGCCCAAGCCATAAAAATGCCGGGAAAACACGGCAAAGATACATTACCAAAAACGCAAGATCCAGCCCCCAGAGCATCTTTGTGACGCCCTCCGTATGGCACCATTTCGCCCGTTCCTCGTCCTCAACCAGAATTTTCGAGCTGATCGGCGTATAGATCCCACTGACAACAAGTGCACCGTAGATCAGAAATCCGATGCTGCATACCGATAATAAAAGAATCATGATTTTACACCCCCTATGATATTGGATTGTTCCGAAGAAACCGCACCTGACCGATCCGTCCATCCGGCGTTTCGATCTCCCCAAAGATCCCCTCGCCGTTCCCGACCTGCCAGTCATAGTAACTCTTCCGTTCTTTTGCAAGCGCCTCCATGACGGCCATGATCGTTCCCCCGTGGACGACGAAGACGAGTGTTTTGTCCGGATCCTCTGTCTCCCGGAAGAATCTCGCAAGGATCTCCCGGAACGCCTTCACAGTCCGCGCTTTAAACGTTTCCGTGCTCTCCCCGCCCGGGAATCCCTCAGCTCCCATCGTATCAATAAAATGCTGATATTCCATGTCCCCGGATAGTTCCAGATAGTTTTTATATTCAAACTTTCCAAAATCACACTCGGAAAGATCTTCGACCCGAACCCTCGGGACCTGCGGATAATCATGTTCCGGAAATAGTGTTTCCGCAGTCTCAAGGCAGCGTTTCATCGGGCTTGTGATGATCGCCGCAGGTTTTCCGGCAAGTTCCCGGATTTTTTTTGCCTCTTTGCCAAGCGTTTCGAGGGATTTCTGCGTCAGACTCTCATCCGTCCTGCCCACATATCGTTTCTCCAGGTTCCCCGGCGTTGCCCCATGCCGGATCAGTAAAAGTTTCACTTAAAACACCGCCTTTCCGATCACTGCCGCGAGCAGGATCCCAAGCTCACAGATCTGCAGGAAGAAACCGGCAAGATCTCCGGTCACACCACCGAATTCCTGTACTGCCATGTGGCGATACCAGAGAAAGATCAAAACCGTTGTAATTACAACAACACCGCCGCAGATACCGCCAAAGAGCAATTCCAGAAATGCCGCGAGGAAAAAGATCACGAGCATGCAGACTGCCACGGTCTTCTTTCTCGCATCCTTCATAAAATCTGCCAGCATCCCATGTTTTCGCGCCTCCGGAAATGTTGCGGTGGAAAGACCGCTGAGCGCCCTGGAAAGAATAAACCCGATCGCTGTGAGAAGCGCACTTCCTTCATCAAGTTCCGTGCACGCCGCCGCGTAGAGGATCAGATACAGTCCTCCGAAGATCACCGCAAACGCTCCTGTGTGCGTGTCCTTTAAGATTCCCAGCTTCTTCTCCCGGTCGCCATATGACGCTCTTGCATCGCAGGTGTCCATAAATCCGTCCATGTGGATCCCACCCGTAATAAAAAGCGGCACTGCGAGGAGGATCCCCGCTGCCAGGATCTTTCCCGTCAGGATCCTGGCGAGCAGCAGATACATTCCAAAAAACACCGCTCCGATCACCGCCCCGATCGCGGGAAAAAAGCACATGGCGTATTTCATGTCCTCTTCCTTCCACTCAAACATCGGCATCGGGATCCTGGAATACATCGAAAACGCTATGATCGCCGCTCTCATGTCCGGACCTCCTTCTCATAATCCACGTACTGCTCGACGGAAATGTCGGAAAATGTGCTCATCTCTTCGTAGACGCTCGCTCCCATCTTTAAGAGCGGGATCATCGCCACAGCCCCGCTTCCCTCGCCGAGATGCATCCCGAGATGGAGCGGCGCTGGAAGTCCAAGCATTTCAAGAACCGCTTTTCCGGCCGGTTCCCTGGAAATGTGCGAGGCAAAGAGATAATCTTTCGCCTCCCGGCGGATCAGGACCGCGAGAAGTGCCGATACAGTCGAGAGGAACCCGTCCATGAGGACCGGAAGTCCGGCCGCCGCCCCGCCTAAAAAGAGCCCGGTCATTCCCGCAAGATCAAAACCGCCAAGCTCCGAAAGGACTGTCACAGCCGAGAGCGCCCCATTCTCATAAGCTTCCTTCGTTCCGCCCTGGTACTGCGGATATGTTTCATAAAAGCGGCCGACCGCTATCGAAACCGCCCGTTTTTTCTTTTCCAGTCCGGCATCCGAAAGTCCGGCTCCCCGTCCGGTCGCCTCCTCCGGGGAAAGTCCCGTGAGCACTGCGCTCATCGCGGCAGCAGGCGTCGTATTTCCGATTCCCATCTCACCTGCCGCGAGAAGCTCATATCCCATATCCCGGAACGTAAACGCAAGTTCGATCCCGGAAACAAGCGCCTGCAGGCAGTCCCCTCTGCTCATCGCAGGTTCTCTCACGATATTTCCGGAACCTCTCGCAATCTTTCGGTCCATGATCCGGTGCGGATCCGGCTGTTTTACTCCGATCACTTCGCAGTCCATCCCCATGTCCACCGGATAAAGATCTGTTCCGGCAATCCGGCACATTTTGGAAGTTGAAGTCTCCCCCCGCGTGAAATTCTCCGCCACGATCCGGGTCACTTCCTTCCCGGTCTGGGTCACGCCTTCCGCAACGACGCCATGATCCGCGCACATGACTGCAAGTGCAGACTTATCAAGCGTGATCCCGGACGCACTCCGCCTGATCCCGGCGATCCTTGTAATATCATCCTCCAGGATCCCGAGACTACCGATCGGCTTTGCAACGGAATCCCATCGTTTTTTCGCAAGTTCCATTGCATGGCGATCCGCCGGGACGATCCGGTCCAGGCAGCTTTGAAATTTTTCTTCGATTGTCTCTGTTGTCATCGTGTTGTCACTCATTATCTTTCCTTATGTTATTCTTTTTGGATTTCCCAAATGGCTTCTCTCCAGCTTTGTGCCTGCTTTACAAAATGCTCCGCGATCTCCGGATTGCTGTAAAAATACAGATGTGGGAAACCGGCATAGAAGCTTTCTGTTGTGTATCCGCACTCCCAGCCGCGGGTCCCGACCGGTTTCTTCGCCTGAAAATCAGTTCCATTTTCCGGTGAATCCCAGTGGTGGAATTCATGGGCGCGAAACTGAGTTCCCTCCGGTCCGAGAAGTCCGTCCTTTTTCGCTGTCACGGTAATATAGCCGAATCTTCCAAGTTTCCCTGTATCCTGGCTGTTTCCCGGAAGAACACTGGTCATTTCCCAGCGCTTTCCATCCGGATCTTCGATCGATTCTTTCAAATAGAGGTACCCGCCGCACTCTGCGATACAGGGCATCCCATTCCTGATCGCCTCCCGGATCGAAGAAAGCATCGTTTTATTCTCTGAAAGTGCCTTCGCATGAAGCTCCGGATATCCGCCGCCAAGATACAGCGCAGACGCCTCCGGCGGGATCTCCTGATCCCGGATCGGAGAAAAATATCGGATCCTGGCTCCAAGTTTTTTTAAAAGATCCAGGTTGTCCTCATAGTAAAAGCAGAACGCCTCGTCTCTTGCAACTGCGATCACGGGGCTGCTGGAGTTTTTATTATCTGCTGCAGGCGCTTCCAATTCTCTTTTTCCCTGAAAAATTGCTCTGCTTCCATCAAAAACCGCATGACACACAGTATGGACAGCGGCTGCTCCTGATATTGTTTTTCCTTCCTGTTTTTTTATGATTTCCGGAATCTTAATTAGAAGTTCCGGAGCTTCCTCCGCTGCTTCCAGTATCCCATCCAGATCGATCCCCGCACGGATCTTCTCCTTTACAAGCTCCAGCTTTTCCCTGAGCCCCGGGATCTCCTCCGGCATGACAAGTCCCAGATGGCGTGATTCCAGAGTCAGATCCCTGAGTTCCGGAATATATCCGAACACGCGGATCCCCAGCTCCTGCTCTGCCTTTTTCTTAAGTCCCGGATATATCATCGGAGACAGCCGGTTAAAGATCACGCCTGCAACATGGCTCCTCTCCTGATACTCCATGAAGCCTTTGATCGAGGCAAGTGCCGAAAGACTCCGTCCCTTCATGTCAACGATCAGGATCACCGGTGTATCCGTAAGATCCGCCACTTCCCATGCGCTGGCGCGCTCCGAGACACCGCCGAGACCATCATAAAATCCCATCACACCCTCAAGGACCGCGATCCGGCTCTCCGAAAGCTCCCTATTCTCCAGAACTTCCCGTCCCAGCAGATACCGCAGCGTATCCGCCCCCACAAAAAAGGTGTCCAGATTTCGCGATGGAATCTCCAGCACCGTCCGGTGAAACATCGGGTCGATATAATCGGGGCCACACTTAAAGGCGCGCACCGCCTCAATCCGCTCCTTTAGGAGTGAAAGAAGTACACAGGTGAAAAATGTCTTCCCACCGCCGCTCTTTTCGGCGGCGATCATGATGCGGGGGAGACGGATGGAAGTTGGGATGCTCTCTTCTGATAATCCATTTTTTAACATTTTCATCATTCCAGATCTTGCCTCTCTAGTCTAAAAAGAGCTATTCTCAATCAAGATTTTCCAATATCCTTTTTGACTGGTTCCAATGCGCTGAATAATATTCTGGCTTTTCATTTTATCAATCTGATATTTTACACGATTAATTTTCCACCCCAATTGAGCTGCCATGTCTCTCTGTGTAATATCAGGCTGTTCTTTAATCAATGCCAGAACCGCTTTGCTCCTGTCTGTCAGGTTGTATTCCGTGTACACGGAAATTCTCACAGCATCGTCGGTAAGCTTTTGAATATCTTGGTCGACTTTCTGAACACCTTGGTCGGTTCCAATTCTTGTCTCTTCCACATTACGGTAGAGATTAATACGGAATCCAATCTCCATATCGTGAAACTCCGGCTCGCGTAATCCGTATTCCTGCATTGCTTCCATCAATTTCGGAATGCCGCTGCCCCACGCCTCAATCAGATTCATATAAGAAAACGCATGTGCAAGCGCACGATTACGTATTTTCGAGTATCCCTCTTTCATCTTATCCAAAGTCACACCTGGCATAAAACCGCCCGGCGATGTAATTTCCAAACGGTCATCATAAATTGCTACCTGAATGTGCGAATTCTGCAAAAAACTACAATTCATCACAGCATTAATAATAAGCTCCCGGATACTGTCCGGCGGAAGTTCATAAATATCTTTCCGATAAATTCCCTCCAGCTTTGCTCCAAGTTCAAAAAAACTGCGAAGCATACTCATGTTCAATGTTTTTCCGAAGCGTCGTGGTCTTGTAAATAGATTCACTTCGCCCCACTGTTCAAGCAGCCGTTCGATCATCTTCGTCTTATCGAAATAATAAAATCCCTCTCTCTGGATTTTCTCAAAGCTGTTGACACAGACCGGTAATTTAAAAAAACTTGTTATGAACTGTATACTCCGTTCAAAATGTTACGTTGCTGTATTTTTCTGTTATTCTCGATTTTACCATTCTTACATCTAAATGGCAAGTTTATGACACATTCGTTCTGAAGTCTGAAGTGCGCAGTATGTTTAAGAGATTTTTCTTTTTCCCAAGCCCATAGAATATAAGGCATGACTGCTCACAAATAAATATATTTTTTTAGAAAAGACAGTGTAACTTTTTCCTCTTTGTTGATGATCAACAAAGAGCGTGATTCATTCAATCTGAGAATTTAAATACACTAAAGCTATGTGTAGCAGTGCTGACAAGCTAGGAGAATCCTTGCTTGATACATCCATTTTGATGTGATTTTAATTTCACAAGCTCTTACGAGCCCTGACACAAAATACGACTCGAAATAAATAACTTCTTTGTTTCAATCCACGGGCTTCTACGGCCCCTGACTGGGCAGGAACTGGATTGGAGTATCAATGTATGTTTCAATCCACGGGCTCTTACGAGCCCTGACATTATATCGCAAGTCGGAAAAGTTTATTTGCTTAGTTTCAATCCACGGGCTCTTACGAGCCCTGACTGTCTGCTCTGTTTGTTGCAGCAATCACGATTTGTTTCAATCCACGGGCTCTTACGAGCCCTGACACTGGACTTTCAATGTTTGGCACACGATCCATGGTTTCAATCCACGGGCTCTTACGAGCCCTGACATCCTCTTCCACGTCAGCGTAAAGTCTTTCAAAGTTTCAATCCACGGGCTCTTACGAGCCCTGACGGTTAGAAACGTCAAATTCTACGCCCTCAGTGTGGTTTCAATCCACGGGCTCTTACGAGCCCTGACGCATAAGTACACATCTTTGGCCTTTACAATAATCAGTTTCAATCCACGGGCTCTTACGAGCCCTGACCTTCACTCCTCCAAATTTTAATTCAATTTTGTAATGTTTCAATCCACGGGCTCTTACGAGCCCTGACGCGCCGGGTTGATCGCGTTCATGACTGCGTCAAGTTTCAATCCACGGGCTCTTACGAGCCCTGACGACCCCGCGGAGCTTGTTGCGGATGCAGAACACGTTTCAATCCACGGGCTCTTACGAGCACTGACATGAATAGCATGATACCGTTTATGCCTATGGAGTTTCAATCCACGGGCTCTTACGAGCCCTGACTGGCCCTTACAGGCTTCCGTGTTGCAGTCAATGTTTCAATCCACGGGCTCTTACGAGCCCTGACGAACAGCACGATGTATCAGCAGATGCAGCAGCTGTTTCAATCCACGGGCTCTTACGAGCCCTGACGGCAATTTCAAACAAACTATTTACTAAAAATTGCCGCATATTTTATATCATTCACAATTCAAACCACAATCGTAAATAACATGCTTATTTCACTATTAAATCATGCACAATCTGTACGCTGAGCTTTTGTGCATGTTGTCTAATTCATCTCTTCTTTTTTATGTGCACCTCCCTTTTTCCACTATAAAATAATGGAATTATCCTGGCTAAGTTCAATGTCCTCACGTTTTCCAATCACCTCTATCTGATTTTTATAATTCTTCCCTAAGCGATAAAATCTGATCGTATCGGCGTTTCTGTCAACAAGGCGGGATAACTCGACCTTTAATTGCACAAAATTTGCCACGCTGATATCGAGTTCAAAAACTGATTTCTGAACACGTACCCCATAATTTTCACATATTTTTGCAACTTTTCTAAGTCGTTCCGGACTATCTGCGATATCATATGAAAGCAAAATAAACACTGTCAATCCCCCTCCCAAATGTATGGCGGATATTCCGGAATATCTCCACGAATATATTGCGCGAGTAACTGCGCCTGCAAATACGGGATCAGCTTTCTCTGCACATCTTTTTTATACAGTGGAAATGAAACCTTTTCATTTTTAGAATTTTCCCATTCTGTTAATATTTTCCTTTTCGCCATCTCCTTCAATTGTATATTTCCACTCACACTTTCAAAGTCTTTTTGAGTAACCTGTTTGCGGTTGATCAATGTAAGTACAAAACGGTCTACAAATGGCGCTCTAAACTCCTCGATCAGATCACAGGAAAGGGAATCTCTTCCCGGATGAAGTTCATGTAAATATCCTACTGCTGAATCCAAGCCGAAAGATTCTAAAGCTGCCGTACAGTTGAGCGTAAGCATTGTATACAAAAATGAAAGCAGTGCATTGCAGTTATTTTCCGGCGGTCTTTTACTTCTCCTTTCAAACTCCATCCCGGTCGACTTTTGCTTGATCATATTGTCAAACTGGTCAAAATAATTAGAAGCGATACTCCCCTCCAATCCTCTGACTTCATCAACTGTTTTTGCAGCAGCAATGTCTCCCAACATCCCGGATATGATCTGTGAAGCCTGAGACAATTTTTGAGATGTTCTCTCTTCTATACTTTTTGCCATATATTCAAGCAGATTCTTTTGATTGATCGCTTTTCCCAGAACAATATTTTTAGCAATTGCCAGTTTTTCAGAAGAGTCATACATCTGATACTGTTTTCTTCGAAGAAGCACATTCCCCACATTTTTTCCGCACATTCTTCCGTAATATACGCCATATTGCGATACATAGGAAATCGGTATCTTATGTTTTGAACAATATCCCACCAGGAAATCCGAAACTGTTGCCGGACCGAATATTACAATCTGCTCGATTGTCAATGCAGGAACATTTACTGCCTTTTTTGATTCCACACCGTCTGAATCTATCATCTTTGTGATAACTTCAAACACATCATTTTCACAATGAATATATGTGTTTGGATTCAGGATATATAAGACTTTTTTTACCTGTATCACATCACCACTTCTTCCATAAATATTATACGATATACTTCTTTCGTATACATTCCATGTAATCCTGAACAAGTATTTTTCGCGGATTGCAGAGATCGTTTAAAGAACAGCCATTGCATCTCTTTCTCAGTTCCGGTTTGATTGGATGTGGATTTTCCAGATAACTGCTGATCTCTCTTATAAACTTTACTGCATCCGCCCGGACTTTATCGGAAATGTTTACTTCAAATCGTTCTTTCGATCCTGTGTAATAAATATAGCCGGTTGTAATCATTGTATGGAACATCTCCTCCAAACACAGTGTCTGCGCCGCCATTTGAAGATTATACTCTTCCTCATCACGTTTTTTTCCATGTTTGTATTCAACAGGGTATATTCTGCATGTTTCCTCGAGGAAAGGAATATAACAGCCATCCGAAACAACTTCGAACTCAACCGAATCACAAATTCCAAATAAATGATATTTCTCAGAAACCACTTGAAGTCCTGTCACTTTTATGTGAGTCCCACGCCTCTCGATCTTGCATTCATGAGCCCGCGTGTGATCGCGGGCTCCTTCTGCCGTAAAAACATTTTCAATAAAGTTCTGCTCTGCGATTTGGAGATAAAATCTTCGTTTGCAGAACACCCATTGCGATATCCAGGATAATAAGATGGGTTCATCATCCATGATCATTTTACCTGTATGCCATTATTTTCGAGTGTCTGTGAAAATTCATCTGTCGATTCATTTCTCCAGATAATATCGCCGAATGGATTTTCCTTGACTCCGATATCGATCCCACGCATTGTTTCCGGAATCTGCATAGTGATGTCGTAATCCTCCAGCTTTCTCGGATATTCAACCCCTTCTTTTTTTGTTATACGAAGCATGTTATACAATTTATGTGCCGGCATGCAACCGAGCAGTGCCTCTTTCTCATTCTGCTCCGGATTTTCCGGATGGGTACCAATATGTTTAAAAATAATTAATGGAGAGGCTGCCCGCATACCCTGCTTTGATGCTGAATTGTCGAATTCATACATCTGCAACAGTGCTTCGAAAAGTTTGTTCAGATCATCTTCCGAAAAACCTGTGCGGATTGCCAAACTGGGACTGATCGTTCCCTGAACAACATATAAACCATATGATACAACTTTCTTTTCACCCATGGTTCTCTTCGTCTGTTCATCATGTTCAGCTTCTTCTCGTTCGTAATCCTCAATGGTTGAAAAATCATTTCCATCTGTATAACACATTCTTGTAATCGTCATGTCTTCGATATGTATCGGATCTACCGATTCAGCCATTCCAAGCTGTACTGGTCCTGTGATCTGACCTGCATTTCGTCCTGTTGACAGAACTCCTCCAAAAGTTCTTACATCCCAAAATCTTTTGCAAAATGCAGCGGCAGACTCAGGAACTTTTTTATTCTTAAAGGGCTCTGCGAATTTTTCTTTCCCATTTACTTCCAATACAATTTTAGCGATTTCCTTATTGATGCTGACCCCATTGCGCATCAGAATGTCCATTCCATCTTCTCCCGCATACGCCACATCAATATAATTTCTTATGCGCCGCTTAAATGCTACATCAGTTATAATCCCAATTTCTGTTTCAATGTCCTGTCTTGGCAGATTTCCCATATCTGGATCTCCATTTGGATTTGCGAGTTTGGCTTCAACAAGCATCGTAAATGTATAGGTATTTTTTACAACTTCTTTTGCTTCCGCAAGCTTCACAACATTACTCATTCTCATTTTCCTCCTTGTTTTCTGCAGTTTTATTCTTAGTAGACATAAAGACCATACGCTGCTGCGCATAACCCAGGTCAAATGCCGCCTGTTCTTCAATGGAGAAATGCGCAGGGATATCTCCATTGAGTGAATTAGAAATTTCCCCGAAAATTTTATCAAACATACTGCGGGATTTTAATTTACCCAGATAATGTTCTTTATTGTCGTTAACCATTGTAAAAATCTTAGCCGGGCTTTTTTTCATCGCTTTGTAATACTTTTTTGCTATAGATACATTGACGCCTTTCTGTGCCGAAAGGAACTGAATATAATCCATACATGCAAGCCACCGTCCACATTGATATCCTTTACTATATATCCCATTGTACTCTTTATTGAGCTTCATTGCATTTTCCATCTCAACATCTCCTTTTCTTATCAGGTATGCTTTTATAAGTTGCAGATAAAAAATATCAGGAATGATTTTCCCCTCTAATATATCCCTGTCCACGCGATGAGACACCTTATGTAAGATCCTTACAGGGATTTCTTGATCAGAAATTACAGCGTTGAGCAGATTTTTAATATCCATACCCAGCTCTTTTTTTGCCTGATTGAACTTGTCCTTGACGTCCTTTTTTTCAAGCAGTCCCAATAAAATTGCATACAGATTTGTGATCCGATATTCAAAATTCGATCGGCTATCAATGATTGTCGTGTCTTTATACCATTTTTTTATACTTGCCTTAAGGTTCTGATATGTATCTTTATGATAATCAGATAAATAAAGCCTGCCTTTTGCCGGAACATCAAAGCTCATAATATAGTAATTTCCGCTGACTTTTCCTAACTCTATTTCTTTTTCTTTTGTTATTAATGTCTGAAGAGCTGCGGAATATTTTTCTTCTTTTCCCTGAGATCTCTCTGTGGTTTCCTCCAGTTCATCCATCAATTTAGCAAAATCTGTATCCCCGATCGAAATAGCTTTTTTGATCAGATCGAATGCATCCGGATTATCAAACCAGTACATGATTTCAAAATTGTTATCATGATTGTTTTCTGAGGTCAGCAGATATTCAATTCCTGCTTTAATGATCTCGGTCTCTTCCTTTGACATTGGACACGCCGTGCTTCCGCTGTCTCCAAATGAATGGAACGAGCACCTTTCCCCCGTTACAGAACTCTGATCGTTCGAAAAGACCGGAACTCCGCTTCCTGTTTGAGGAGCCATTATCTTTGGAAATTTTCCCACGATCGGATCCACTTTCTGTCCGGTAATACAGGAAACTATTTTCTTTCCAGGCATTTTTTCATCCGATCCCGAACGTATAATATCATCACAATATTCTTCAAACCATTCTTTCCAATCCGTTTCGTTTTCAAGATTTTTTCCGTCAATCCGAAAAGATACAAATTCTCCCGGTTTGATCTTGAAGCTTTCCAGTTTGATCCACAATTCCTGTGCCATTTCCGGACTATCTTCAATTTTATTTAGGAATTTATAAGCAATCGCTATCGACTCAGACCGTTCTGCACCTTTTTTCATGCATGAAATCCACTCTTCATGTTTGATCTTCTCCGTTTTTCCCTGAATGTTTCCTGCACATTCCGGCCATATATATTTGAGTTTTTCACAGACAGGGGAAATTGCAAGGTGCTTCGGGGTTTTGGGGCATAATACTTTTTGCTTCCGTTCATCTTTACTGCGCGCTTCCAGAACACGATAATTTCCCTCACGATCCAATTCTATGTAAGCGGCAACATCTCTTTTTTCTGTATTTCCGGCAGATCCAATTCCCCGACTTATGGCAAAATCATATATTTCTTTATACATCCTCCTTCCACACCTCCCTGCTTGCAAAGTCCGGAACATTGATCACTCCATTACAGATATAAGGATGATAAAAGGTACGATACACGTTTCCTTCTCCTTTCGCTGTATCCAATGGGGTATGGGTTTTAATGTCAAAATTATCATAGAGCATAATTCCAAGGTCTTCTGACTCACTGATTGGATGTATGTCAGGATCTGGCGGTGTAAAGAACGCCATGCATTCTCTCAATCCCAGATACGGCTGATGAAAACATTTTCCGCTTTTCACTCTCCTGTTAAACTGGTCGATCAATGACTGCTGCGTGACTCTTTCTTCACATCCTTTTTCTTTTATGATCTCTGCATGGATCCTGTAGTATACATCCCGAAGATAGATATTATTTCTTTGCGTCCGCGACTCCTCTACAATGATCGGTTCTCCATCCAATACAGCCTTCTTATTTACCTCGTTTCGCTTAATGTTAATATAGCGAATTGGTTTCATGATCTCGATCTTTTTAATCTGATAATGAAACTCACCGGGTTTAAAATAAATTGCTTCCAATGCACCGCGACATGCTGATGGAGTCGGTGCATCGTAGCTCACTCGTTCTACCTTGGCATTGCTTCTGGTAAAACATGCAAATTTTCCGTAAATGTCTACAACAACATTCTCAGGCATTTTCTCACCTCCGTTTATGTCTAATTAAATATATACATCTTATTATGCTTTTTGTCAATACAACATTACTTATATCTTTATAATTTGTTCATCATGCACATGTTTCAATTGATTATAAACAGTGCTTATCTCAGTCAGATAGGACTTCTGTCTTTTTTAAAGCAGTACGTAATCATAAGATATCTCCATCAGTGACAAACATCACACGCTAAGCACTATGTTTATTCAACTTGAATTTTTTCATTGACACTTTATCATTATAAAGAAATTGGCCAGGAGCACAAAGCATCCTGGCCACTGACGTAAATCTTAAATTAATTTCAATCCACGGGATATAAAACCCCAGGACTTCATTATATCTAAAACCTTTAAATATGACAATACAAAATTTTACATCGTCATATTATTTTCCGTCTTCCAACCAGCCGTCTCCATACTCTGTACACTCTATGTACAAATATTTTCTGATCCTTTTAGAGCATATACGCCTCGCTCATCTCCTCTCTCTGCAGTCCGGTCTTCTCATCATAAATTTCATCGATATCTGCAATATACCAATCGATTCCTACCTTCTCCCGATTTCTTCCAAGCCGTACATGCAGCTGATGACAATGCATTTTTATAAATTCTGCTTTCTTTCCATTCATATATCGGTTGACGCGGAAATCCGGGCATAATGCCATTTGTTTCCTGGTAATGCAGTAATCCTGCGCTCTGATTGTTTTGAGCAAAGACTCAAATTCTTCCCTTTTTGCAGCGTATGGCACAATTACCGTGCATTGGCCGGTCGAATCGATCAGTTTATATTCATCGCACATTTTCTTTACATCAAGCTTTTTGCAGGCCTCTCTGATTTCACTCCTGTCAGCTCCCGTACTTGTGTCCTGACCGTAAAGCTCCGAATAATATTCATCCATTAGCTCAATATCATTCAGATTCAATTCTTGATGACGCTCTGCAAGCGCTCTTGTTCGACATGCTTCTGTATAATAAGCACTGCTAGGAAATCCATATACATTCGTATCTTTCAGCATAAAGATCACAAATTCACCATACCTTTTTCCGTTTCGATTGATTCTTCCCGCCGTCTGTATTATGGATGACAGAGGTGCATACTCACGTACTCCTGTCGGAAAATCAATATCAACACCTGCCTCAATACATTGTGTACTTACCAGATAGCATTCCTGTCCCTGATCCAGCATTGCTTTAACTTTCCGGATCACCGTCTTTTTGTGTTCCGTACATAAATCCGAGGACAAATAAAACACTGTTGATCCTTCCTTTACATCTTTCAATATTTTATACATAGAAAGCGCTTTTCCAACGGTGTTGAAAACAAAAAGTACTTGCTTTTTATCCTGCGCATACTCACGCAGATCCTGAAAGTCTATCTCTTCTTTTCTCACGATTATTTTCGTTTTTTTGATCTTGTCATAATCACAGTAGAGTGTTTTTACATTCTTTATGACCTCTGTCATTTGAAATCCATCCGGTATTTCCCTTCGATACTGATATTTGGGGAAGGTCGCAGTCGATAATAAAACGCTCACATTAAAATGATCAACTAATGCCTTCAATGTCATGATCGTGCAACTTGTCAGATCGTGTGGAAGGACCTGACATTCGTCAAAAACCACAGCAGAATTTGCTATCTGATGTAATTTTCTGGACGGAGCTGCATAGTCTGTAAACAGTGTTTCAAAGAATTTTACACTTGTTGTGATAATAATCGGCGCGTTCCAACGATCAACCATTCGCTGCGCCGCTTCATTATATTTTGTGTCGCTGTCATCTTCAAAAACAATGTTATCACCAAATGCTTTTCGATAGACGTCCGCATTTTGTGAGATGATCGAAAGATACGGCAAAACAACAAAAATCCGTTTATATCCGTTCACTTTTGCCTGTTCCAACGCAAAGCGCATTAACGCTAATGTCTTAGCGGTTCCTGTAGGAGCCGTCATCGAATAAAATCCCCTCCCGAGTTTCCCTGCTGCTTCAGCATCATTATAAACTTTATTTCTAAGGCGATTGATTTCAAGAGAAGGATCCGCATTTGCAAGGATCTTGTTCCGATAGGCATTCAAATCTCCAATACACTTATCAGCGTTCAATATTTTATCTTCTTCCAGTTCAATATCATCACAAAACTTAGCTGTTGCTGTATAATCAGCATCGACCAGACTGGAAAAAATCATTCTGGCATACAACATCTTTGCATATTCGTCCATTGTCTCTAACGGGAGATAGTCCGTTTTTTCAATATGACCTACCAATTTATTATCTTCCGCATATTGCGCGACAGCTTCATACTCCTTCAAAGATGACAACGCGTTTACCTTTCCATCTCCGTCCGGCATATCAAATTCATCTGCTTCCGGAAGCTGGTACATCTCTTCCAGATCATATTTTCGCGAAAACGATTCCCCCATTCTCGAATGATGCCCCTTGATCGCAGCGCATATGATCAAATGCATCATTCGATCTTCAATATATCGTCTTTTTTCATTTTCCAAAAAACACTCATTATGCAGATATTCAGCGCCAACAATCGCATGGTTAACCTTACTTTCCATTCTTTCCAATACTCTGGAAAATTTTACTGTCCGCTTTCCTATGTCATGAACGTTTCCAATTGTTTTTGTGATTTTGGAACTTTCAAAGTCAGCTCCAAATGTTTCCGCCAGATCTCCAACCAAGCGAAGGTGATCTTCCAATGGCTCATTGCCATGTGACGATGTGTGAGCATAAAATACTTTTTCCTCACGTTTGTTCTCTTTTTCCATGTTCTTCACCCCTCAGATAATATATCTATGCTTTACAATGACCTTCTGCATCACCCCACCACAAACCCCGAGAAATCAATCATACTCCCCAGCGTATTCCCCAGCGGCGTCGGGTCCATCGCTTCTTTGACTTTGCGGAGAGTCTTCTCGAAGAGATCACGGTCGCGGAAGACGTGGAGGAGGTCGGCGGTGTTTCTGGCGTCGTCGAGGGCGTCGTGCTGTCTGCCGGAGAAATCGATTCCGGCCATGTCGAGGGCGAGTTCCAGGGAGATCCGTCTTTCGAATCCGATGTGCGCATCGAATTCATTCTGGAAATCGGTCCACTCGGTGTCGATCAGGCCGTGTTCTTCGTCGGAAAGTTCGTATTCTTTTAAGAGGATCTCTTTTACGACCTGGTTGTAGTCAGAGTCACTCCAGGCATAGATCGTGACCTCATCTCCGGTTCCCAGGCACCAGTTTGTGAACATCCGGAATGCTTCCCTGAATACCGGTGCATTCGCTACCATCGCGTCTGTGATCCCGGTCAGATTCCGGATCTCCGCCGCGATCTTATCGTTGTATTCCGGTTTTACATATGTACGGAAGTTCCCGATCTCCTGCAGGTTTTCATCCAGCATGATGGCTCCGATTTCTATGATCTCGCTTTTGCAGATTTTTCTCGCTTCTGAGCTGCGCGCGATCTTGTTCATCTCCAGGTCGATTACAATATGTTTCATAAACGTTTCCTCCTGTACTCTGTATTTTCATTCCATTTGTTTCTATATACCATCAGTAATTTCATAGCGCCAGACATGGTTTGCAATCTGCTCCGCTGTTTTTCTAATCATCCCCCAGCTCATCCAGCGCATCATCGACGCCATCCGCGTAGTCGCTGTCTCTGGCATAGCGGTCATCGTCGTAATCCCCGTCCATATAGACGTCATCATATCCGTCATCGTAGGAATCCGCTGTGCTTTTTCTGTAGCTGCTGGTTCCATAAGAACTTTTCGGCTTGCTGTAGGAAGAAGAGCTTCTGGATGCTGCAGAGCTGCTGCCGGAAGTACTGCTGCTTTTATAGCTGGATGATCCGGATGAGCTGCTTCCCGATGACTTTCCGTAGGACGAGGACGAACTGCTGCCCGAACTCCCCGACGAGTAAGAACTTGTATAAGATCTTCGGTACGGTTTGTGGAGATAACAGTAACTGCTCTCCGGTGCCCGCTTGTTGCTGCACCCGGTCACGATACATTTCGGTTCTGCTGCGTCGCTGACTGCTCCGATAAAACAGAGAAGTCCGATGATCGTACATAAGCCTGCTAAAAATCCTCCAAATGTCATATTTCTCATATAGATCCCCCTTTTCCTAATTCCGGATATTCCTGTGGATGATGCCGCAACCTGTTCCATGTGTTTTTTTCTTCGGTTTAAGTATTCTGCCTGCATCTTTCCTGTTTGATATTTTTATTATATCATTTCACCTGTCCTTTAAATATCCCACGTGTTCTGAATTTTCGTTCTCATCTCTCTGCTCCTGCCCCACTCCTTATTTTCACTCTCCATCTGAAGTATGATTTTATTATATCTGTCTGTCCTCACATTTTTTGGACAGGTCCTCCTGGATAAAAATTTCATCGCTATTTCCTCTGCATCAAAAAAGCAGGAGCCGCCAAGTGCTCCTGCTTCCCATCTTTTATATTCTGTTTTTATGACTGATTTCCCTGGTACTGGTCGCTTCCGAATCCGAGGATCATTGAGAAGATCGGCTGGAGGAAGAAAAGTCCTACGCCAAAGCCGAAACCGTGTCCAAATGCTTTGGAAACATGCTGTTTTTCCTTGAAATCAATTACAAGGTAAGCAATCGTGCAAATCAGACCACCGAGGAACATCAGGGCGCTTGTCCCTGTGTTTTCGAGAAAGATATCTGCGAAAACTCCCAGTCCGATGTAAGTCCACGCGAGCTGCGGTTTCCACATCAGCTTATACTCCGTATAAACATTGTAGAACGGGATCAGGGATTTCCAGCATTGTCATATCTGTTTCCATGTGTCATCCACTTTTCTTCTTTTGCTGACCGATTTCGCATATGTCCGCCTTATCTGAAAGCCGGGTCGGTTTCCGGTCTCCGGCATTTATGCGGATCGGTTATTTTTAGTATATCATATGGATGGGTACAAAATGGACACTGTTCATTTTTCTCCGAGCAGTTCTCCCATCTCTTTTAATCCTGTGAAAACAGCATCCGGAACAACGTCAGACTTCGGAATGTCTTCCGGCTTTGTCTCTCCGGTCAGGACCAGGATCCCATGTGCGCCGTTTGCCACTCCGGTCTTTACATCTGTATAGATACGATCTCCGACGAAGGAGACTTCCTCACGCTTCGCTCCGGTCAGTTCCAGGACCATGTCCACTGTCTCTTTAAATGGTTTTCCGACATACTTCGGTTCTTTCCCTGTCGACAGGGAGATCGCCGCACATATGGCACCGCAGTCCGGAATAAAACCGTCTTTTGTCGGGCAGTTGATGTCCAAATGGGTTGCAAGAAAAACAGCACCGTTCCGGATATATGTGCAGGCGCGTTCCAGCTTTTCATACGTCAGTGTCATATCAAAGCCGATCACCACCACGTCCGGCATCTCTTTCGTCAGCCGGATCCCATTTTCGCGGAAATTATCTTCGAGATCCGGCGTCCCGACAAGATAGACTTCTTTTCCTGGATAATACTCTTTCAGATATTGGATCATCACATCGCCGGATGTGATGATCTGTTCTCTGCCAATATTGCATCCCATTTTTGCCAGTTTATCAATATAGGTTCCCGGTGATTTGGATGAATTGTTTGTAAAAAACACAAATCGTTTTCCGGCTTTTTTCACTTCATCCAGAAAATCCAGTGCTCCGTCGATCACATCATTGTCCAGATAAAAAGTCCCATCCATATCCAGGACAAATAGTTCCGTCTCCTTCAAAATCTCATATTTCGTCATGTTCTTCTCCCTGTTTCTTCCCTTCAAAGCTCACGATCCACACCGGATTCAGTCCCATCATCAGGTGGCTGTTTCCGGCTTTTTTTGATCTGGCTGCTGTCAGGGTCACGAGCTCCGGTTCCGTTACCGGAAGTGTCTTCGCCGCCGCAAGGACAGCTGCAAGAGATTCCGGTGTGATGAGGTTTACGACAAATCTTGTCTTAGGATTCTTCTTGAGACAGAGCGCAATGACTTCCTCCATCTTTCCGCCGCTCCCGCCGATGAAGACGTGCGTCGGAGCAGGAAGGTCATTCAATGCCTCCGGGGCATTTCCCGCGATGATTTTTGCATTTGTGAGTGCAAATTTCCGGAAATTCTGCTCCAGAAGTTCCACTGCTTCCGGGTTCTTCTCGATCGCAAAGACTTTTACCGAGTCGGAAAGTCCCGCGCACTCCACGGAGATCGATCCCGTTCCGGCCCCGACATCGTAGAGAACGGAATGTTCCGTCAGCTCCAGCTTCGATACGGAAACCGCGCGGACTTCCATCTTTGTCATCGGGACTTTGCCGCGAAGAAATTCCTCATCTGAGAGACCATGTGACATCGGCCGGAGCGGACCGTTCCATTCCGCATAGAGGACCGCAAGCGGCGGAGCCTTCCGCTCCCTGAATGTCTCCAGGGATCCGGAGAGGACCTGCTCCCCGTCCAGAGAGAGGTTTTCACCGATAAAGAGCTTTGTCTCCTGCATTCCGAGTTCTTCCAGTTGTCCGCAGATCTTCCCGTAGAAATCGGTTCCGCCTCCAAGGACGAACGCGCGTCCGGTGCGTTTCAGTTCGGACGCAAAATTTGTCTCCTGACCATGCATGCTGAAGAGTGTTACATGATCCCACGGGCGCCGGATCTTTGCGAAAAAGTATCCGACCGATGAAATCCCCGGAATGATCGTGACTTCATACGATCCGCGCTTCTCCAGGACTGTGGAGAGCTTCTCCGCCGCACTGTAGAATCCGGTATCGCCTGACATGGCTCCGCAGATGATCCCTGCTTCCGGATGGCTGTCCAGATAATCTGCGATCTTTTCCGGCTGATATGCCTCGTAGACCGGCTTGTGGAAATCGGCAAGCTGTCTAACACAGCGGGATGCGCCGACGATCAGGTCACACGCCTCAAGACGTTTCTTTGCCTCGCCTGTAAGCCAGGATGAATCTCCCGGGCCGGTTCCGATGAGGAAAACCTGGCGAATTTTTTCGTTTTTTATGTTTTCTCCGACCGCTGATCCGACGGAGTCTTCCTGTGCAGGAGCGGGCTGGTTCCGATCTGCTTTCTCCGGAGCGATATGATCTGTGTTTATCAGATCTGAACCTGTTTGGCAGCTCTCTCCTACCTGTTCCGGTCTGTCGTCCGCATCGTCTTTTTCATGCCCATCGGAAGCTGCGAGTGAAAAATTTTTCTCCAGATATTTGATTCCATCTTCCAGCGAGATCCCATCCTCCGCCGGACGCCCGATCACGACGAGTCCGACTCCGGCTTTCTTCGCTGCGCTGACTTTCTCCCCGAAGCCGCCGGCTTTCCCTGATTCCTTCGTCACCATCCATTTCGCATGGACGGATCTCATCATCGCGACATTCAGCTCTTCCGAAAACGGTCCCTGCATCGCGATCAGATGGATGCCGTAGAATCCCATGTCCGCACATGTCTTTACAACATCCGGCATCGAGAGGACGCGCGCGTAGACTCTCGTCTCCCAGTCCGGAAGCTCCAGAAACGCAGATAATTCCTTACTTCCGGTCGTGACAAAGACCGGTCCTTCGGTCATCTTCAGAAATTCGACTGCCGTGCGGACCGAATCGACAAATACCGGCTCATTTTTCCGGTCAGCCGCCATTTTCTGGATTTCCTCCAGCGTCTGGACCCGAATTCCGCTCCTGCCTCCGTCCCGCAGGATCCGCAAAAACGCCGTATCTGTCTTCTTCGCCGCCTCGCGGATATTTGCCGTAACGGCTTTCGCGAACGGGTGCGTCGCGTCCAGGATCAGATCGTACCGTTTTTCCCGGAACAGATCCTCCATCCCGTTCTCATCGATACGCCCGTCATAGACATGGAGATTCGGTGCCTCCGGGATCTCCTCTTTTCCGTACTCCGTCGCGACGAAAACATCCGCCCGGACATTGCTCCCGGCCAGTCTCTCCGCGAGAAGCCGGCCTTCCGTGGTCCCCGCAAAGATCGCGATCTTTTTTTCTTCCTCTATTTTCATATCCGGTATCCTCTCGGTGTGACCATCCAGTCCTGTCCGCCAAGAACAGACTTTTCGGTCCGGCTGTTTCCGATAAACACAGTCGTGAACATGTCCGCCTCGTAGTCTTTTAATTCCGCGAGTGTCATGACCTTCTTAATTTCCCCGTCCCGTCCGATGTTTTTCACGATCCCGCAGACCGTTTCCGGAGATTTATACCTCAGGAAGATCTCACACGCACGTTTTAAATAGTCGGCGCGTTTTTTGCTCGACGGGTTGTAGAGACAGATGGAAAAATCCGCCTTTGCCGCGGCATCGAGACGGGTTTTGATCGTCTCCCACGGGGTTAAAAGATCGCTCAGGCTGATCACTGCGAAATCATGCATGAGCGGAGCGCCGAGAACTGCTCCGCCGGAGAGCGCCGCCGTGATCCCCGGGATTACTTCCAGTTCCACATCCGAATATTTTTCTGCCAGCTCCAGGATCGGTCCCGCCATTCCGTAAACTCCGGCATCCCCGCTGCAGATCATCGCGACGGATCGTCCTTTTTCCGCCTCCGCAAATGCCATCTCGCAGCGCTCGATCTCCCGCTTCATCGGGGTCGTCAGAAATTCCTTCTCCGGGAAGTATGGCTTTGCGAGTTCCACATAGACCGTGTAACCGACGATCACATCACAGGTATTTAATGCTTTCACGGCGCGGAGCGTCATGGATTCATATTCGCCGGGGCCCATGCCGACGACAGTCAGTTTTTTCATTGGTCCGTCCCCTTTCTGAATTCCGTGGAGAAGTCCGGCGCATAGAGTCTTGACTCCTCGTAGCCGTTTGCCTCTCTCGTGCCGAATACATCACCGATAAAGATCATTGCCGTCTTCTTGATTCCGTTCTCCTCTGCGGACTTCGCCAGCGTAGAGACGGTGCAGCGGACAATCTTCTCCTCCGGCCATGTTGCCTTGTAGATGATCACCGCCGGAGTGTCCGACTCATATCCGACTTCCGCAAGTTCCTTTTCCATCTGTGACAACAGTCCCGTGCTTAAGAACACCGCCATGGTCGCATGGTGAGCCGCCAGGGAACGGAAACTCTCCCGCTCCGGGACTCCGGTCCGCCCCGCCATTCTCGTGATGATCACGGACTGGGATACGCCAGGCAGCGTGAGTTCCGCATGGAGACTCGATGCAGCGCCGCAGAAGGAGCTGACCCCCGGGCATACATCGTAAGCAATCTTTTTCTCATCCAGCCGGTCCATCTGCTCCCGGATCGCGCCGTAGATCGCCGGATCACCGGTATGAAGCCGCACCGTCATTTTTCCCTCACGCTCCGCTTTCTCCATGGCACGGATCACCTCGTCAAGAGTCATGTAGGCACTGTTTAAGATCTCACACCCCGGCTTCGTCTCCTTTAAAAGCTCCGGATTCACAAGGGATCCCGCATAGATCACCACGTCCGCCTCCCGAAGGAATTTCTGTCCCCGGACCGTGATCAAGTCCGGCGCTCCGCTTCCGGCTCCCACAAAATGTATCATGATGGTTTTCCTCCTGTTTTTCGAATCTTCATGACCGTCCATGCATGGTCTCTCATGTCATACTCCCGCTTGCAGTACGGGCAGTGACGGATCTTCATCGCGTCAAAGCTTGCCCCGCAGCTTTCACAGGAGACCTGATGGATCGAGTATCCCGGGTCCTGCGGGATCTGGATATTCTTTCCGACGATCATCCGGATCCTGTCGTTTTTCTCCTTCATCGAACTTCCCCTGTCATATGTATCGCAGAAGTACAGATCGATATCCGCATACACATACGGGCCTTCCTGCCAGCAGTTCCCCACCGACATAGCTCCCCTGTATACAATGTCCGTGATGTTATGGAAACTTTCCCCATCCCAGGGACCGCGGATAATAGAAAGGTCCTCTCCCGGCTCGGAAAAGATAATATTTTTTGCCAGAGCAATGACCTGGTTTGCAAAGTTTTCATAGCCAAAATCCGGCTCGTAATTCTTCATGAACCGGATCAGCCTGTTTTTGCTGCCAGAAGTGGCAAACAGAAGTCCAAGGCTCTGCATCGCCCGCCAGAAAATATACCCAAGTGTTTTTAAGGCAAACAGCATATATCCGCCGAAGGCTCCGATTACTGGATACCCGATCAGCGGGCAGATCATGGAATATAGTGTCAGAGGATCACCGGTCTTTGCCCTCTCCCATGCCAGGTATGCCAGCATGAACACCGTGAAGATGACTGCCCCTCCGCCGCACCAGGGAGTTAATGTTCTTTTGATCTCTTCCTTGGAATAGCTGAGGTCTTCAATGGAATAAAAATTCGCGACCTTCGGATACAGATCCTGCATCAGAAATCTTGTGTGGCAGTATGGGCAGCCTTCAAACAGCGCCTTGATCTGGCTCACCGCTCCGCAAGACGGGCAGGTACATGGCTCCGTTCCGTCTACCGTCGCCTCATTCGCGAAGGTGATCGTCTGGTATAAGATCTCTTTCTTCCGGAATTTTCCGATGATCCGTCCACCCCTGGAATATGTCGTATTTCTCTGCGCCGTGCGGAATTCTGTCACATTCGTATATTTCTTTCCGACCTTCGGCGGGATCGCGCCGGCTGAGGCCAGAAGACCCCGGAGTTCTATGGATGAATCTCTGTGAAGTCCGCGTTTTTCCAACCGCTTCCGCTGTTGGCCCAGAAAATACTTTATATCCTGATTTCCGGTATCCGGGATCGGTCCGCCGGAAAGCCACTCGTTGTATTGTTTCAGGAAGCGGTTATACATCATGGATGCCTTTGTGTCATGGACGCTCCCGTAATTTTTCTGCCTGTTTTCCATAGTGTTTCCTTTAATTTCGATGAATGATCAGAGACCGTGACTTTCATGCGTTGTTCCAAAACTTATTGTTTCAGTTCTTTCAGCGCTAAGTGGAAGCTTATTGATCCAGCTCTTTCAACGCTGACCGCAGAATCGCGTCCGCGCCTTCCGTCTCTCCCAGATACTCCCCCTTTGTCCCGAAGACGATCATTCCCGTCCTCACCTCGTCCCTGGATCGATGGGTAAGGTGCCAGTCGGCACGCTTTAAGAATACGTTTATCGTGTCCTCTATGATTCCCGCCTGTTTTAAGTGATCCATCGCCTCATCCGTCGTGTTGGATCTCTGGATCTTTCTAAGGAGTTCCAGGTCCTCGGTTCCGGCAGATAACGCGCAGGACAGCATCGTGTCCATGCGACCATCCGCCTCCCTAGAGTGGGTGTTCATGATCCCGTTTCCGATCTTCACGAGTTTTCCCATGTGACCGGCGATCAGGATACCGGAAAAGCCCAGTTCCGCGGCAAGGTCAATGGTCTTGCCGACGAAGTTGCTCATGGTGACGAGGGAATTCATAAATCCTTCCAGAAGTGATGGTTCTGTTCCCGTTGATAATTCTCCATAAGCCATCTGTTCTGCCTCAACAGCAGCATCCGTGTCCGCCGCGTTACTCCCTTGATGAGCATCGGTACAGAATTTACCATGTTCTACGAGATACCTCTCTAAAAATCCCGCGCCCATATTTCCAGGCACTGCGATCACCCATTTTCTGCCCTCTGCCTTTAAGACATTTAGATGGGTACGGATCGTCTCGACAAGCGCTTCCTCGCTCATGGGCTCCACAATCCCGCTGGTCCCGAGAACGGAGATCCCGCCCTCGATTCCCAGGACCGGGTTGAAGGTCTTCTTCGCGGCTTCTACGCCTGCAGGAACCGATATTGTGATCGATACCAGGCGAAGCTCTCCGGCTTCCTCCAAAAGGGCGTAGACAGCGTCCCGGATCATCTTACGCGGCACAGAATTGATCGCTGCAGCGCCTACTGGCTGGTCCAGACCGGATTTTGTGATGCGACCGATGCCGATGCCGCCGTCGATTCTGACAAGCGACTCAGGAAGTGCCTCTTTCTGATGAGCGGCATTCGCTTTTTTCTGCTGTTTCTGGTTTTCTGGACTCAGACCAGGTTTTTCCCCAGCAGCTCCGAACCCGGAACTTTCCAGATGTGACGTCTGAACCTTTTCATAAAATTTTTTATCTTTCACAAACTCCGCCCGCGCATACACCAGGATCCCGTTCGTCACATCATAATCGTCCCCTGCGTCCTTCCTGACCGCGCACTCCGCCCAACTATCCCCGGAAGTTTTCTCTTCCAGCGATACGCACACCGGAATCCCCTTCGGGGTCATGATCTCCTCTCTCTCCTTCCAGGATCCTGTGAGAAGAAACCGCACCGCCCCCTGGGCCGCCAGAGCCGCGCAGGTTCCTGTGGTGTATCCGCATCTTAACTTTTTATGATCTTTGTATACAAAGGTATCCATGTTTACCTCGTGATCTCGTTTCTGTCCGTCAGCAGCACCTCTAAAATTCCGTCCGCTGTATAGTCGGAAGCTGTCAGGGCATTCTTCACTCCGTATTCCGCAAGGACTGCCGCTGTCACCTTTCCGATGCAGACTGGTCTCACCGTCTCAAACAGAGATGCCGCTTCCGCCTCACGTCCCGCGAAGAATCCTCGGACGCCGGAGCCGCTCTCAAACGTGATATAGTCGGCAGTTTTAAGTCTCGCAAGCTCCGTCTGCTCCACCAGGATATCATAGATTGGAATATCATCAAACGCATATCCCTGTTCCGCCAGTGTCTCCGTGAGGACCTCCGAGCCCTGCTTTGCCCGCGGGATCAGAAATTTTCCTGCCTCAGCACACGGACAGACATTTTCTGAACTGGAAATGCTGTAGGCTATATTGGCGGCAGCAGTTTTTTCCCCAGAAGTCTCTCCATTCTCCTTCAGGTATTTGACAAGTCCATCTGCCAGCGCCTTCGTCGTATATTCCTCCGGGATAAAGTCCGGCGTGATTCCGACACTCTCCAGATACTCTCCTGTTCCGCGCCCGACGGCAGCAAACTTAAGTGAGCCGAGTTTTCTGAGATCCACACGTCTCTCTCGCATCCGGTCAAAGAAGATCCGGACTGCATTCCGGCTCGTAAAAATCACCCATCTGTAACGGGAAAGGTCCGCAAACGCCTGATCCAGCCGTTCCATGGACTCCCGTACCACAAGGGATTCTCCCGCGCGGACCGTCTTTGCACCCTCATCGGACAGGCGGCTTATGATCCGTCCTCTAACGGCCTCTGTTCCGGTGACTCCCACCGTGATTCCGGTAAGCACGCCCGGCACCATAGACGTAAAGTGGAAGGCACAGACCTCACCCACAGCGATGATTCCGGGAGGCGTAAGTCCCGCTTTTCTTACAGCCTCAGGCAGATCCTTTAAGGATGCCCGGACAACGCGCATTCGGGACAGTGTTCCGTCCGTCACAACGGCTGCAGGCGCCTCCCCGTCTTTTCCGCCATCTATGAGACGTTTCACGATCTCCTCAAGGTTCGAGAGTCCCATAAGGAAGATCAGGGTTCCCGGAAGCTTCGCGTACAGGCTGTAATCCCCGGAGAGTCCCTCACCGCCTTCGTGGGAGATATGTCCCGTAAAGACATGGAAATCTCTCGCGATATTCCGGTGGGTGACAGGGATTCCAGCCGCCTCCAGTGCCCCGATGGCTGAGGTAACGCCGGGGATCACTTCATAGGGGATTCCTGCTTCTGTGAGCGCCTGGATCTCCTCTCCGCCGCGCCCGAACACAAAGGGATCTCCGCCCTTTAACCGGACGACGCGCTTTCCTTCCAGTGCCTTCTCCACCAGGATCCGGTTGATCTCCGACTGCTTTTTGATGTGGTGTCCTGCCTCTTTTCCCACATAGATCCGCTCGCAGTCCTCCGGCACCAGGGAGAGCAGTTCCTCGGAGCCAAGTCGATCATAGACAAGGACCTCCGCTGCCTTTAATGTCTGCTGTCCCTTCACCGTGATGAGACCGCCGTTTCCAGGACCGGCTCCCACAAGGTATGCTTTTCCAGCAGGAATATCCCCCGCGGTTCCCTGTTTCACCAGAAGTTCCGCAAGCTTCATGGAATTCTCCGGCGCTCCAGAGACCTTTGTGCGGATCACTCCGCCCTTTGTCTCCCGCATAAGGTCCATCCGGAACGTCCCGTTCTCTTCCTTCGCGTAAACGCCCACCGCCGCGGTACAGCCGGCACCTAAAAGGCGCAGTACTTTTCTTTCCGCAAACAGTGCCCGTTCTGCCTTTTTGTCATTTAATTTTTCCAAGATTTTTAAGACGTCGCTTCCCTTTTTCGTCTCCACGGCGATGATTCCCTGTCCTCCCGCCGGAATAAAGTTCTCCGTTTCAAGAAACTCAAAGGAAAATCTCGGATCCTCAAAAAGTCCCAGCCTTGAAAGTCCCGCCGCAGCCAGAATGATCCCGTCGTACTCTCCCTGATACAGCTTTTCCAGTCTCGTATCAACGTTTCCGCGGAGCAGGCGGCATTCCACATCCCCGTGCTCCATGATCTGCACCTGACGTCTCGGACTTCCCGTTCCGATGATCCTGGGACTCCGCTCCGGAGTACGACCCTTTACCGTCACAAAGACATCCCTCGGATCTTCCCGCTTTAAGACGGCACCGATACAGAGCCCGTCGCTCAGATCCATCGGCATGTCCTTCGCGCTGTGGACCGCGAGATCAATATCCCCGTTTAAAATGGACTGCTCAAACTCCTCCACAAAGGCCCCTTTTCCTCCAAAAGCAACAAGAGAGGTCTTTAAGATCTTATCGCCCTTTGTCATCAGGGGAACCAACTCACATTTTACCTCCGGGCATGCGGCCTCGATTGCCTCCGCCACCATGTTTGTCTGCACAAGCGCCAGCCTGCTCTTTCGCGTTCCGATCCGGACCGTCCGGCGTTTTATTGCTCCCATCCTTTACTGTTCCTCCCTGTCTTTTGCGATAATAAGGGAATAATATCCCGCGTCTTCCGGGATGTCGGCTGCACTTCGTATCAGCCGCTCACCCTCCATCCCGCAGTTTTCCACCATCCAGGCAGGACACTCCGTGAGAAGAAGCTCCCGCTTCACATCCGCGATCTTTTTCCCGGATTTCATCAAGATCTTTGTCCCTGAAAGCTTCAGCCCATCCTTCACCGGATAGGAGCCCGGCAGGATATGGATGGACTCCGCCTTCTCCCCCAGGGAGATCCCGAGCTTTGCCGCCGCCGCGCAGAAAGACGGGACTCCGTTAATCAGGACAGACTCGTATCCCAGAGCCAGAAGCTTTTTATGGACATAGCCATATGTGGAATAGACCGTCACATCCCCCAGTGTCAAAAACGCCACGGTCTTTCCCTGATCCATGAGGGCTGACAGGCTCTTCACCGCCGACTCATGGCTCTCCTTCAGCACCGCCTCGTCCTTCGTCATCGGGAACACCACAGGGATGATCTCCTTCTCCTCGATCTCTGGAACCGCCCCCAGAGCGATCTGATATGCGGTACATGTCTCTTTTTCTTTCCCCGGGATCGCGATCACGTCCACCTCCCGGAGCAGGCGCGCTGCCTTTAATGTCATGAGTTCCGGGTCCCCCGGTCCCACTCCGATTCCATAGATCTTTCCCTGCATGTTGTTCTCCTTTATGTCCTGTTTCTTCAATTCTGTGCAGCCTTACCAGCCTTTCCGGCTGACATACTATCCGCCTTCAGATTCTGCCGCACATCTCTATTCTCCGTTAAAATTCCCCTGAAAGATTTCCGGCATCTGTCCTTTTCCCCTCAAGTATGTAAGCAGATCGCTCAATAGTTCTGCCCCTTTAGGGACTGCCTCATTAAATTCACGCTCCAGGTGGTCTGTGATGGCCTCACAGCCCGGCGTTGGCTGTTTCCTCATAAACATGCCGTGAATGACCCCATAGCTTCCTGTAAAACGCAGCAGGAAGCAGCAGAGCCTTTTCGTCCTCTCACTCGAGTTGATAAACAGACGGTTCATGGTCCGAAAACTCATGATCGCCTTTGCCACCTTGATGGGATCTTCATCGAAAAGCCTCGATGATGCCCGCACGGTCTGGGCTGTAATCTTTAAATGACAGGTGAGGTTCGAGTGCAGCGGGCGCATATGTTCCCGCTCCAAAAGTCTTCGTTCCAGTTCCGTCTCGATCTCCGCGTGGGTGATCCCGGTCCGCTTCTCCTCTGCGTTCACGTAAGCGTGGACGCGATTGTCGAGACAGAAATGGCAGGCAACACCCATGAGATACGCAATCATCTCGTCTCTCTCGTCCTTTGTCTCGGCCTCACGTACCAACATCCGGCCACGTTCCATGAGCTTTGCAGCGGGTTCGCCGTGCATCCGAACGCCTTTCTGGTTTACCTTGTTTTTTCCAAGTGCCTTGTAAAAGAACAGGATATCCGGCCCGTGAACCCCTAAAAGAAAGCAGTACCGCTCCTTCTTTATGATCCGTTTAATGACCGGATCGGCCTCCATATATACTTTTCTCCCGTATAGATCATGCGCAAATGCTGCCGGCATGGATCTCATCTCCTTCGTAATATGCTCTGCGTGACAAAAATCCCGGTTATTCTGTCAGTTTCCGGATCTGTCCTGCAACTGAAAAAGCTGTGACAATATGAATCGCCACAGCTTTACAAATCCTTATTTATTTGATCTCTGTCTTTCCGCCCATATACGGTCTTAATACTTCCGGAATTCTTACAGAACCGTCTGCCTGTAAGTTGTTCTCAAGGAAAGCGATTAACATTCTCGGCGGGGCTACAACTGTGTTATTTAAGGTATGTGCGAAATATTTCTTTCCATCCGGTCCGTTTACGCGGATTCTTAAACGTCTTGCCTGAGCGTCACCAAGGTTGGAGCAGCTTCCTACCTCAAAGTACTTCTTCTGTCTCGGAGACCAAGCCTCAACGTCAACAGATTTTACCTTCAGGTCAGCAAGGTCACCGGAACAGCACTCTAAGGTACGAACCGGGATATCCATGGAACGGAACAGATCTACCGTGTTCTGCCATAACTTGTCGAACCACATCTTGGATTCTTCCGGCTTGCAGACAACGATCATCTCCTGCTTCTCAAACTGGTGGATACGGTATACGCCGCGCTCCTCGATGCCGTGCGCACCCTTCTCCTTACGGAAGCACGGAGAATAGCTTGTTAAGGTCTTCGGAAGTTCCTCTTCCGGAATGATCTGATCGATGAATTTACCGATCATGGAGTGCTCACTTGTACCGATCAGGTAGAGATCCTCACCCTCGATCTTGTACATCATAGCATCCATCTCAGCAAAGCTCATAACACCTGTAACAACATCACTGCGGATCATAAACGGCGGTACACAGTACGTGAATCCACGGTCGATCATGAAATCTCTCGCGTATGCGATCACTGCAGAGTGAAGTCTCGCGATATCACCCATTAAATAGTAGAAACCATTGCCGGCAACTCTTCTTGCGGAATCAAGATCGATGCCGTTAAATTTCTCCATGATCTCTGTGTGGTACGGGATCTCAAAATCCGGAACGACCGGATCACCGTACTTCTGAACTTCTACGTTCTCGCTGTCATCTTTACCGATCGGTACGGACGGGTCGATGATATTCGGGATCGTCATCATGATCTTCTTGATGCGCTCCTCGAGATCTTTTTCTTTCTCCTCCAGCTCAGCAAGGTGGTCGGAAGCTGCTGTAACCTGCTTCTTAACTTCCTCAGCTTCTTCCTTCTTGCCCTGTCCCATCAATGCGCCGATCTGCTTGGAGATCTTATTTCTGCTCGCGCGGAGGTCATCAGCCTCCTTCTTTACTTTTCTGTTCTCCTCGTCCAGTTCGATCACTTCGTCTACTAACGGAAGCTTCGCGTCCTGGAATTTATTCCGGATATTCTGCTTTACGATTTCCGGATTTTCTCTTACAAATCTTAAATCTAACATGAGCTTTTCTCCTTATTCTGTAACGGTTTCATCTCTTTGCGGTTAAGTCCATGCAGAAAATGGCAGACTTGACCGTTTTCCCTTGTAAAACACGCTTTGGTAAAAATATATCATATTTCTCTGAGAAAAGGAAGGGGATTCCCCCTACTTTTTTATCAGTTTACCAAGAATCTTCTCAAAACAAACACCGTTCGCGTGAGGGATCTGCTCCTCATCGGAGACTTTTATGCACTCTTTTACGAATCCTGCTGCCTGGCTCACCGCCTCCGGGAGGGACTTCCCGTTTAATAACGCGCCCGCCACAACAGAGGAAAATACATCTCCGGTTCCCGGACGCTCTCCACCGGAGGACCTTGTCCGGATAAATTTTGCATCGTACTGTCCCTGCTCCAGAACCACATTGGTGTAGCAGCTTCCCTCCCGCACTCCTGTGATGACCACAGATTTCGCGCCCATGAGCCGCAGCATCATCGCCATATTTAAGAGTTCTTTTCTCGTCCAGTTTTCCTCCCTGTATGGAGTATCCGTGAGGATACAGCACTCCGTCACATTCGGAAGAACAACATCCGCCATGCAGACAAGTTCCTTCATCTGCTCGCACATCTCCGGTGTATAAGTCTCATAGGCATGTCCATGGTCTCCCATCACCGGATCCACAACAACAAACGTTTTCTCTGCCTTTAATTTCTGAACGATCTCCATGACAATCCCGATCTGGGCCTCCGACCCAAGAAATCCCGTTGCGATCGCGTCAAAGGAAAGTCCAAGTTCTTTCCATTTGTCCGTATATGTGGTCATTTTTTCCGTATAGTCATCGAAAAAGTAAACCGGAAATTCCGTATGGTTTGAAAGGATCGCCGTCGGTATCGGACAGCACTGATGACCCATCGCTGATAAAACAGGAATAGCCACTGTTAATGAACAGCGGCCATAACCTGAAAGATCATTGATCACAGCAATCTTCTTCTGCATGAATTTATCTTCCAATCTTCCTGCTTCCGCAGTATATTTGCTGCTCGCAAGTAGAATTTTTTATTGTCCACATCCGATACAGCAACATCTATGTTACACTGCAGAATTTATTTTTCTTAGTTTTAAAATCCATCCCAAATCGACTGCGTCGATGAGATTTTTGACTTCCAGCCTATTCTTTTTTACGGTCAGCGCAACAAGTGTGCAGACCTACTGAGCAGCTAAAAAACCAGCTCGTTTTAACGCCGGGCGAAGCGCCGCATAAAGGACGACTGCGATCACGGAGTTGATCACCGCGTTGATGATCGTGGTGTACGTTGTGATCGCTATCAGCGCTTTGATCGCAGATGCTGCTTTATCAGCGTTCGGGAATAATAAGGTATACCATACATACTTTAATGCCGGCTCAAAGAAGCAGTTAAAACCGAGACCACAGACAGCCGCGATCGCAGACCAGCGGATCACATAGGCATGGTCATGTTCATCGGAAAGCTTTGCGATCCTGTGGGCAACGAAGCCTACGATGAGACCGATCACAAGCTTTGTGATAAAAGTTCTCGGTGCAGATGCCGCATAGCCGCCAACGATATCAGCAATGGATAAGCCGACAGCACCGGAAAGTCCACCGTAAACGCCGCCGAGAAGGTATGCGGAAAGCACGACAAATGCGTTTCCGATATGAATCTTCGTTCCGCTGGCTGAGATCGCCGGGAACACGGCATATCCGATATAGCAGAGCGCCGCCATCAGGCCAGCCTGCGCAATTTTCATTAACTGCCCATTCTTTTCTTTCATAAGTAAAATCTCCCCTCGTGTGTTATTGACAGGCAGAACCGTTCATATTTTCATAATCGGTTCAAGGATTTCTGAATGGATCATCCGGAAAGCCTTTCTGTCATCCTGATACCCATGGTAGCATGCGAGTGGATTGTATGAAATGTCCAGTTTTGTTTTTTTTATACAGTCCAGTCTGTTTTCCTCGCCGCAACATTGCAGACTGCAACGTATATTATCCTTCTTTTTTGCTTTTTCACGCTGATATTTTCACGCGGTGTTCTCTTTAATCTCTTGACTCCACGCAGATCAGGATCCCTTTCCGAAACGTGATCTTTGCCCGCTCCCCTGGAATCTCATTGCTGACACAGAGACTGGGATCCTCTAAGATCGAGATGTCCTTATTGTGCAGCAGATATTTAAATCCATCCAGCGTGATTCCAAGAACGGTCTCCGTAAGCGGAAGAAAGGAGACATATTTCCCGTAGATCCGGTCTTTCAAAAAAACGGAATGTTCCTCATCATCCGGTGTCAGGAGAAAGATACGGTTTTTTGCATCATAGATCTCCATGAAAAGTCCTGCATCCTTCGCCGCCCGCATCAGATGGATATTGGAAAGCTCATGATCCAGCCTGCCCCCTGTGGCCCCCAGAACATGGGCGGTATGAAACCCTGCCCGGAGTGCGGAGCGGACCGCAAGATCCGTGTCCGTCTCATCCTTCTCCGGCTTATGGACATCCGTCGCCCATCCCTCTTTCTTTCTGAGTTCTTCCATCCGTTCCAGCCCGAAGGTATCAAAATCGCCCACCGCAAGGTCCGGCACAAGCCCCAGTTCCTCGCAGACGGCAAGACCCGCGTCCACTGCGATCACATAGGGATATTTCCGATTTTTCACGAATTCCGCAGCAAATTTCCGGTCCGTCGGTCCGCCCGACACGATCAGGCAGGTATCCGTCATTTCTCTTCTGTCTGCATTCATATTATCTGCCTCTCCCCTATCCATGGCACATCCTCACGCCGGGTGCGGCCCCTTATCTTGCGGAATACTCCTCAAAGATCTTCAGGAACTCCTTTGTATTCGCTGCCGCATCGTTCTTAAACACCGCGGAACCCGCAACGATCACGTTCGCGCCTGCATCGAGAACCTCTCTGACATTTGCCGCATTCACGCCGCCGTCCACCTCAATATCGGTGGTGAGTCCGGCCTCATCTAACATGCCGCGGAGCTTTTTGATCTTCTCTAACGTATACGGGATAAACTTCTGTCCTCCGAATCCCGGATTTACGGACATAATCAGAAACATATCTGCTTCTTTTAAGATACAGGAAAGTGTCTCGACCGGAGTTGCCGGGTTTAACGCAACAGCTGCTCTGGCACCGGTCTCCTTGATCTGGTTGATGGTACGGTCCAGATGAAGACAGGCTTCCTGATGGACACAGATGATATCCGCGCCGGCCTTTCTGACATCATTTACATATCTTCCCGGCTCCTCCACCATCATATGGACATCAAACACACGGTCTGTTGTCTTTCTGAGGGATGAGATCACCGGCATACCGAAGGAAATGCTCGGGACAAACGCTCCGTCCATCACATCCAGATGGATGTACTGCGCTCCCGCGTCAGAAACTGTCTTTACATCTTCACCAAGTTTTGAAAAGTCTGCTGAAAGAATCGATGGCGCTAATATATACATGATCTTAATATCTCCTTTTACTCTTCAGTTCTTCATAGATCAGCCGGTAATTTTCATACCGGGAATCCGCAATCTTTCCTGCTTTTACGGCCTCCTTGACGCCGCACTCCCGTTCTCCCACATGGACACAGCCCAAAAACCGGCATTCCGGCTCGTAGGCCTCAAATTCCGGAAAGAAATCCTTTAACTCTTCCGGCTTCATATTGTCGACAAAGATGGAGCTGAAGCCCGGCGTGTCCATCACGAAGGTCTCCTTCTCGACGAAGAACAGCTCCGAATGTCTTGTGGTATGGCGACCCCTGCGGATCTTCTCACTGACGGCCCCCGTCTCCATCTCCGCCTCCGGCTGGATCCTGTTTGTCAGGGATGATTTTCCAACACCGGACGGGCCGGCAAGTGCCGTTGTCTTCCCCCTTAAGAGGTCATGGATCGCCTCGATCCCTTCCCCCGCCAGAGCACAGGACAGATGGACATCATATCCGGCATCCCGATAGATTCCAGCAAGTCGTTCTGCCTCACCCTCTTTTCCGAGATCTGTCTTATTAAAGCAGATCACCACCGGAACATTCTGGGCTTCCATCGTAACCAGAAAGCGGTCCAGAAGGTTTAAATTCGGTTCCGGGTCAGCGACGGCAAACACGATCATTGCCTGATCGATGTTCGCCACTGCCGGACGGATCAGGAAGTTCTCCCTCGGAAGGATCTCCACGATGTTTCCGAGGCTCTGCTCCTCAGAAAGCACGTCGAACTCCACATTGTCGCCCACAAGAGGCTTGATCTTCCGGTTCCGGAATACGCCCTTTGCCTTACACTCGTATACTTTGGAAACGCCGTCATGTACGTAATAGAATCCGGCAATTCCCTTTATGATCTTTCCAGTCAACCGTCAACCTCCGTAAATGTCACATTATAGGATGTCAGTACCACGTTGTTCGTGAGGTCCACGATCTCCACCTCACCGGTCTGTACGCCGTCGGCGCCGCGGATCCTGTCTAACTTGATATTCAGGGTTGTGTCCGCGCTGTAAGACTTTGGCTCCGCAAGCTTCGTATAGGTCACTTTGCCGTTCACCGTCTGCTTTAAACGGATCAGGATCTGGATCTCGGAGGATGCTGCCCCCGGTCCATAGGAGACCTGAAGCGGATAGCTTGCATCCAGAGATGCAATAAACTGTTTTTTCGGAGCTTCCGGCCCAAGACTCAGAGTGTAATCCACGGTATCCCCAGGTGCTACCTGAGTTCCTGCCTCAACGCCCTGACTGATGACGTGACCGGCCGAGATCGTGCTGTCGTACTCCTTTGAAACCTCTCCGGTCACAAGTCCTGCCGCGGAAAGAAGTGCTGCCGCCTCCGCGTCCGTCTTTCCATAAAGATTCGGTACAGGAACGAATTCCTCCTCCGGTCCCGTACTCACATATAAGGTTACGGTACTTCCGAGGGCCACTTTTTCCTCCGGTTCATAGCGGATGATCGTTCCGGAAGCCACCTCCTCGCTGGCTTCCTCCCGAACATCTGCTTTTAAATTCTTTCCCTCCAACAGGCGGACCGCCGTTTCCAGTGTCATTCCGGAAAGGCCAAGTTCTGAGAGATCAACCTTATCAGAACCCGCGCTGATGACAACAGTTACCTTGGAGAAACGCGGAATCACGGTATCGGGCTCTTCCTTCTGTGAGATGACTATGCCTTTTTCCACTTCATCCGAGTTTTTCTGCTCTACCTGCATGGTGAGATCGAGTCCCTGTAAGATCTTCTCGGCTTCCTCCTCGGAGTGGCCCACAAGCTTCGGCATATAGACTTCCTTCTGGCTGATAACAGTCTCCGATGCCGCAGTTGTCTTCACTTCTTCCGTCATAGCTTCCTCAGAAACGGCTTTTGTCGGATCCTCCGGAGTGCTGCTTCTGAACAGACCGCCAAGCTTCAGGACAAACACGATCACAACCGCGACAATGACGATGGCTGCCGCCACGCCCAGGCCTGTCAGGATCTTTTCCAGTCCTGTGGCTTCATCATCCACTTTATTCTTTTTCGGTTCCTTCTTCGCGTTCTCCGGCTGATCATACCGCTTTTCCAGATCCCGCCGTTCCCTGCGCTCACGGATCTCTTTTACCGGCTTTGACTCCCGGATCCGTTCCCCACTTCTCGTCTTGATCAGATTCAGTTCTTTTGGGCTGATGACGATGGTATCGGAGCTGTGGTCTTCCTCTTTAACTGCGCCGATAGTTGGGTCGTCATCATTTAAGAGTGCTCTTCTCAGGTCACTGATCACAGCCGCCGCGTTCGGGTATCGGCGCTCAGGTCTCTTTTCCGTACATTTTAAGATGATCCTCGCAAGACTCGGGGACACATCCGGATTCAGCGTTCTGGGATCCGGCATCGGTTCTTCCAGATGTGCCAGCGCGACCGTCACCGTGTTGTCCCCCTCAAACGGAACATGGCCGGTGACCATCTCAAACATGGTGATACCTAAGGAATACAGGTCGCTCCGCTCATCGCTGTATCCGCCTCTCGCCTGTTCGGGGGAGATATAGTGGACAGATCCCACAACTGTCGCCGCATTCATGGTCTGAGACGACACAGCTCTCGCAATTCCGAAGTCCGCTACCTTCACCTTTCCATCCATGGAGATCAGCATATTCTGAGGCTTGATATCACGGTGAATGATATGCTGTTCATGGGCTGCTTCAATTCCGGAGGCTACCTGGATCGCGATCCCGATGGCTTCCTTTACATCCAGATGACCTTTTTTCGTGATATAGCTCTTTAAGGTGATTCCCTCTACGAGCTCCATAACGATAAAGTGGATATCTCCCTCATCCACGACATCATATATATTGACAATATTCGGGTGTGAAAGTCCGGCCGCTGCCTGAGCTTCCATCTTAAATTTACTGACAAAGGTCGCGTCGGAAGTAAACTCCGATTTCAGTACCTTGATCGCGACCAGACGGTTTAATTTATGGCATTTTGCTTTATAGACCTCTGACATTCCGCCGGAACCTATCTTTTCCAGAATCTCATATCGGTCCTGCAGCATCGTTCCAGGGTATAAAATCATAGCTTCACCTCACTTATCTGAGGTTCTACAAGGACAATCGCAATGTTGTCCTTTCCTCCGTTCCGGTTTGCCTCGTCAACCAGCGCTTCCGTCTTCTCTTTCAGCGTATCCGTTGTCTTTAAGACCCGGCTGATTTCGGCATCATCCACCATGTTCGTCAATCCGTCAGAGCAGAGCAGAATACAGTCACACTCAAGAAGCGGCACTTCAAAGAAATCCGCCTCCACCCGGTTTCCGATTCCCATGGCGCGGGTAATAATGTTCTTCTGACTTCGGTAGGACTCGCTGTCCCGCTCCATTTTTCCTCTCGCGACCATCTCTTCCACAAGGGAATGGTCTCTCGTGATCTGTGCAAGACTGTCCCGCAAAAGATAAAGTCTGCTGTCCCCCACATTTGCCACGTACATCATGTCGTCCTCGATCGTAGCGGCAACCAGAGTGGACCCCATTCCTTCCCGGTCCGGGTTTCCCTGCGCTTCCTCAAAGAGCCCCTGATTCGTCTTCTCCAGAGCTTTTCTGAGGATCATCACAGGACTGGCCAGATCAGAATTTTCAATATATTCTTTCATATGTTCCACGACATACCGGGACGCGAAATCCCCGGCCTTATGTCCGCCCATTCCGTCTGCCACGATGAACAGATTCGGAAGCGGTCCCACCGGCTGATCCGCTGCAAACAGGAAATCCTGATTGGATCTTCTCACAAGACCGGTGTCTGTCTTCGCGTAAGAGATCATGACGATTCCTCCTCACTCAGATAGCTCTTTCTAAGCTGTCCGCAGGCACCGCCGATATCGCGGCCCATCTCCCTGCGGATCGTAACGTTGATGCCGTGTTTTTCAAGATAACCCCTGAACGCGTCAATGGCATCCCGATTGGACTGTTTGAAGTCGCGTTCCTTGATCGGATTTACCGGAATCAGGTTCACGTGCCCCTGCATATCCTTTAAAAGCGCAGTCAGGCGCTTTGCCTCGTCAAGGTTATCATTGACGCCCTGTACAAGACTGTACTCAAAGGTCAGGCGTCTTCCTGTCTTTTTATAATATTCCTTACATGCCGGAAGCACCTCCGATAAGGAGTAGCTGTTGGCGATGGGCATCAGAGTCTTTCTCGTCTCATCGTCCGGCGCATGAAGGGAAAGTGCCAGAGTAATGGAAAGACCTTCCTCCGCAAGCTTTAAGATCTTTGGTACGATCCCGCAGGTGGATACCGTGATGTTTCTCTGACTGATATTCAGACCGTTTTCATCGGAAAGAAGCCTGATAAACCGGATCAGGTTATCATAGTTATCCATCGGCTCACCACTTCCCATGACCACAACGTTGGAGACACGCTCTCCCGTGGATCTCTGGATCCGGTAGATCTGATCCAGCATCTCCGAAGGACGTAAGTTTCTTGTGAGTCCGTCCAGAGTGGACGCACAGAACCGGCAGCCCATGCGGCAGCCCACCTGAGAGGAAATACACACAGAATTTCCGTGGTGATATTTCATCAGGACGCTCTCGATCACGTTTCCGTCATCGAGACCGAACAGATACTTTCTTGTCCCGTCGATCCCCGATTCCAGCATCTTTACGGTCTTAAGGGACGTGTATGTACTGTATTCCGAAAGCTTTTCCTTAAGCGACTTCGGAAGGTTCGTACATTCGTCTAAAGACTCGGCTAATTTTACATGCATCCACTGGTATAACTGTTTTGCCCGGAACGGTTTTTCACCCAGCTCCTTCACGAACTCTGTCAGTTCTTCCAGTGTCATTGATTTCAGGTCTTTCTTTTCCATTCTCGATTCTCCAAAAGCCTTGGTTCTGTCATGTTTCCACATAAATCCGTTTTTAACGGATCCGCAGGCAGTCATGTCCGCGGATTCAGAACCTGCACAGTATTATTTCTTCTTTTTGAACACAGAGATAAAGAAGCCGTCGCAGGGATGGAGTCCCGGAAGAAGCTGGATCCTGTTCTCCTCGCAGGAACTCTTAAGAGCCTCCGGCAGGAGATCTGCGATCCTCTTCTTTTCAAACGCCAGATGCTTCTCGATCCAGTCCGCGTTTTCTTCATTCTCTTCCTCAGTGATCGTACAGGTACTGTAAACAAGCGTTCCACCAGGTTTTACATACTGAGTCACCACAGAAAGGATCTCCCTCTGCAGCTTTGCGAGATTTTTGATCTCATCTCTCGTCATCCGCTCTTTGATATCCGGTTTCTTTCCGATAATTCCGAGACCGGAACATGGGAGATCTGCCAGAACCACATCTGCCTGCTCCACCATAGACGGATCCAGAACTGTCGCGTCCCAAACGTTCGTGCGAATGTTCCGGAAGCCGCAGCGCATGATGTTCTCCTCAATAAGATCCGTCTTTCTCCCGCTCACATCTCTCGCTTCCACCATACCGGTACCTTTTAAAAGATCTGCCGCATGCATGGCCTTTCCTCCCGGAGCTCCGCACACGTCAAGAACGAAATCTCCCGGGGCAATAGATGCCATCTGTGCCGCAAGGGAGGAGCTTGGATCCTGAACTGTGATCTTTCCTTCCGTGAACGCGCACACCCGGTCTAAGTAGTCGAAGCCACGGATCGAAGCGATCCCCGGAAATATCCCGGACTCCTCCACCGTAATGCCATGATCTCTCAACTCTCCGATCGTTTTCTCCGCCGGGGAGATGCTCTCATTAAAGCGCACCGTAAGGGGGCGTTCTTCTAAAAATGACGCAGCAATGGCTTCAGAAGTCTCTTTTCCATACATTTCCTCCCACATGGATAACATCCACCGGGGGATCGAATAGCGCTCCGAAGCGTCCTTCCAGACAAGTTTCTCTTTTTCTCTGGAGACCGTCCGCAGGACACCGTTCACAAATCCGGAAAGATCCTGGAATTTTCGTTTCTTTGCAAGCTTTACCGCCTCATTGCAGACCGCGGAGTCCGGTACACGCTCCATATACAGAATCTGGTAGACCGACATTCTGAGGATCTCCCGGATCACCGGCTTCATTTTTGCGGTCTTCACCTTCGAAAAGCGGTCAAGCACTGCATCGATCTGGATCCGGTACTCCAGAGTTCCCTCCACGCATCTTGTGATAAACGCGCGGTCCTGACGTTCCAGAAACAGGTACTTTTCCAGTGCCTGTTTTAAAACAATATGGCTCAAATTATGGTTTTCGAGGACTTCCAGAAGGACGTCAAGGACGACCTCCCGGATATTTGTCGTATTATCTGTCACGTCTGTTTCTTCCTCCAAAGAGAATTATGAGACGGAGAAGCTGCAGGATCGAAGTCGCTGCTGCCGCCACATAGGTCAGTGCCGCCGCGTTCAGTACTTTTCTCGTCCCGTTTACTTCCTCGCCCGCGAGAATGCCCTGTGCATCCAGAAGTCTTACCGCACGGGCAGACGCATTGTACTCTACCGGAAGTGTCACAAGCTGGAACAGCACCGCCAGAGAGAACATTAAGATTCCGATCTCCACCAGCGGAGAACCAAGTCCGCCGAACACAAGTCCTAAAAGGATCAGCGGCCAGGAAAGACTGGAGCCGAAGTTTGCCACCGGAACGAGAGCACTTCTGAACCGTAACGGCGCATATCCCTCATTGTCCTGCATCGCGTGGCCGCATTCGTGGGCGGCAACACCGATAGCCGCAACGGAAGTCGCTCCGTAAACGGACTGGGACAGGTTTACGGTCTTCGTCCGCGGATCATAGTGATCGGTAAGTTCACCGGCGATCTGCTGGACCGTCACATCGTAGATTCCCTGCGCATTTAAAAGGCGTCTCGCCGCCTCTGCCCCTGTCATGCCAGTCATGCTGCGGACTCTGGAATATCTCGAGAACGTGGAATTTACACGTCCCTGAGCCCAGAGAGAAAGGGCAACTCCGATCAATACAAGGATGATCGTCGGATCAAGGCCATAACCATAACCGTAACCATACATTCCGTACATAAAACATCTCTCCTTTCGATCTCGTTTCTGTCGTCCCGGCAGCCGGCTTTTCAGCCGGATTTTTCAGGACCGCCCGCGGCATCACCCGCGAAGCTTACCCGCAGAAACTTCCGTCTTCCATCTGGAAACCGCGCAGGAAGGAAGCTGTATCCATCCGCTTCTTTCCCTCAAGCTGAAGCTCCTTTACATCAAGGACACCCTCTCCGGTCTCAAAAAAAAGCCGGTCCTTTGTCACATGAATCTTTCCCGGAGCTCTTTCTCCCGGAAGATCCGTAACCTCTGCTGACCAGATTTTCATCGTCTTTCCGGCATATGATGTATATGCGCTTGGCCACGGATTTAAGCCGCGGACAAGACGCTCAATGGACACCGCGTCCTTCGTCCAGTCGATATGTCCCATTTCTTTCGTGAGCATCTTCGCGTAGGAAGTACCGGACTCTCCCTGCGGAGTTCTCGTGATCGTTCCGTTTTCCAGTCCCTTTAGAGTGGATAAGATCATGGATCCACCGAGAGCAGAGAGCTTGTCAAACAGGCTTCCGCCAGTCTCTTTCTCATCTAACGGGATCGCTTTCTGTTCCAGCATATCGCCGGTATCCAGCCCCACATCCATCATCATGGTCGTCACTCCGCTCTCCTTCTCACCGTCAATGACCGCCCACTGGATCGGGGCAGCCCCGCGGTATTTCGGAAGCAGGGACGCGTGTACATTCACGCAGCCGTATTTCGGAAGATCCAGAATGGACTTCGGAAGGATCTGGCCAAATGCGACGACAACGATGGCATCCGGTGCCATCGTTTTTAAAAGCTCCACAAATTCCGGATCCCGCACCTTTACCGGCTGGTATACCGGGATTTCATACTCGATCGCTTTTTCCTTTACAGGAGTCATAAGGACGGCTTTTCCGCGCCCCTTCGGCTTATCCGGCTGTGTCACCACAGCCACAACTTCATGCCCGCCCTCAATGAGAGCAGTCAGCGTCGGAACCGCAAAGTCCGGCGTTCCCATAAAAACAATACGCATACTATTCCTCATCCTCTCCGGCTGTATCCTGAAGTTCGCCTTCTACGAGATCGACGTAAAGTTTTCCATCCAGATGGTCGCACTCGTGGAGAATGCATCTCGCGAGAAGTCCGTCTGCCTCGATCTCATACTCTTCCATATTCTCATTGAGAGCTTTTGCCTTTACATGATCCGCGCGGGTCACCTGTCCGCATTTTCCCGGAACACTTAAGCAGCCTTCCTGACCGGTCTGGCTTCCGCTCGTCTCGAGGATCTCCGGATTGATCAGCACATACTGGTTTCCGTCCTCCACATCGATAACCACGACGCGCTTGCGGACACCCACCTGCGGTGCGGCAAGGCCGACACCGTTATTCTCATACATTGTCTCAAACATATCTTCGATGAGCTCAAGGGTCCTCTCATTCATTTCCTTTACCGGCTTACACTCTTTTGTAAGGATCTCATCTCCGATGGTTCTGATCTGTCTGATTGCCATTTTATCTTATTTCCTCTCAATTTTTTATCGAAAACTACTAAGTCAGATCGTACTGGACGAACACATTCCGAAAAAGATCCGGGATGTTCTCCCGCTTCCGGGCACAATTTCTGACTTTTAATAGTATATCATAACTTTCATGTTTCATATATAAAATTTTTCTGTAATTATCATTAAGTTTGTAGGGAGAATCCTCCACCGGACCGATGACCTTCAGTCCATCCAGTGCATATTCCCTCAGAATGACCCGTTTCATATCCTCTGACGCACGGATCACATCCGCCTCCCTCTTTGAGGAAAGTCCGATGGTCAAAAGTCTTACAAGGGGCGGATATCCCATCATCTTCCGGTACAGAAGCTCCTGCCGGTAAAACTGCAGATAGTCCTGCTCTGCCGCGGAGGATACTGCATAATGGTCCGGCGCATATGTCTGGATCACCACATCTCCCTGAAGCTCCCCGCGCCCGGCCCGCCCGGATGCCTGAGTCAGGAGCTCAAAGGTACGCTCTGCGCTCTTATAGTCCGGTGCATAGAGGGAGAGATCCGCCGCCATGACACCCACAAGGGTCACATTCGCGAAGTCATGGCCCTTTACGATCATCTGGGTCCCAATGAGAATATCCGCCCCGCCCTCTGCGAAGGTGGCGAGGATTTCTTCATGAGCTCCTTTTTTTGCCGTGGTGTCCGCATCCATTCTTAAGATCCGGGCCTTTGGAAATTCCCTTTTTGTAAATTCTTCCAGTTTCTGGGTCCCCGTCCCAAAGGGCGCGATAAACGGGGAACCGCAGGACGGACATCGATCCGGCAGCGGCTGTTCAAATCCGCAGTAGTGGCATTTTAACCGTCCGTTTTTGTGGTATGTAAGACTCACATCACAGTGTGGGCATTTCATCGCCTTTCCGCAGGAGCGGCAGGACACAAAGCCCGCATATCCCCGCCGGTTCATGAACAGCATCACCTGCTGCCTGTTCGCCAGCCGGTCCTCGATCAGCCCTTTTAATCTCCGGCTGAAGATCGAGCGGTTTCCCTCTGCGAGTTCTTCTCTCAGATCCACAATATGGACCCCCGCCAGACGGCTGTTCTCCTTTGCCCTCTTTGTGAGGGTCAAAAGCTTATACTCGCCCTGTTCTGCCAGATAATAGCTCTCCACGGACGGTGTCGCAGAGCCTAAGACTACGGCTGCCCGGCTCATATCTGCCCGGACCTTTGCAACCTCCCTGGCATCGTACCGCGGTGCTGTCTCACTCTTGTAAGCTCCCTCATGTTCCTCGTCGATGATGATGAGCCCCAGATCCGGAAACGGTGTGAAAAGAGCGGAACGCGGACCGATCATAATATCGATCTCCCCGTTTGCCGCCCTCTCCGACTGCTCATAGCGCTCTCCCGCCGAAAGTCTGGAATTCATGATACCAACCCGGTTTCCAAATCGCCGGTAAAAACGCATCACGGTCTGGTAAGTCAGGGAGATCTCCGGGATCAGGACGATGGCCTGTCGGCCTTTCCGAAGGACGTAGTCGATGAGCTCCATGTAGACCTCCGTCTTACCGCTTCCCGTGATTCCGTAGAGCAGATAGGTATTACGCTGTCCGGAATCATAGTCCCGGATCACGGTCTCCGCCGCGTTCTTCTGTTCCTGATTCAGGGCAACAGGTCCGGTCTCTGGAAATCTGTTTCCTGCTCCCGGTTCTTTTTTGACTGTTTTCAGGTCCACGATCTCTTTTTCTACTAACGGTTTCAGCATCGCAGCCGTGATGCCGAGCTTTTCGGAAGTCAGCTTCAAAGGCAGCTCCCCGTTTTCAAGAAGTGCCCGGTAAAGCCTTATCCGTGCCCGGTATTTCTTCTTTTCCGCTTCTATAAGCAGCGTTTCGATCTCATTCTTCGGTTTTAAGGAAACGATCACACGTTCTTCCCTCGGCATCACCTTCGCCTTTACGGGAAGAACCGTCTTCAGTGCCTGATTCATCGTGGTGGAATAGCGGTCCTTCATCCAGAAGGCGAGGCAGATCATCTGAGTACGGATCGGGACAGCGCCTGTCTCCACATCCAGGAGCTCTTTCATTTTTTCAGGGTCATAATCTGTCTCTTTTGAGAGACCTACCACGATCCCTTTCCGTTCGGTATTTCCCTTTCCGAAAGGGATATTCACCTGAACTCCGGGCTTTACAAGCTCTTTCAGATGGTCAGGGATCCGGTATTGGAAGATCCGGTCCACATTTTTTACGGAAAGATCAATGATGACATCTGCATACGGTTCCATTTCGGATCCCTCCCTTCTCAAAACTTCCGGCCATTCCTACCTTCCGGCCATCTCCACGAATTGATCTGCCACAGCAGACAATCCCATGGAGTTGGATCCCTTAAAGAGAACGCAGTCTCCGTCCCGGATCTCCGCTTCCAGATATTTCACCATCTCCCCGCAGTCTGAAAATTCCACCACCGGAATCTCCTTTACCGCACGGACGCCTTCTGCCAGACTCCTGCATGCCTCGCCCAGCGTCACAACAAGATCCACGCCGGAATTGGCCGCGTACTCGCCCACCTCCCTGTGGTAGGCCAGATAATTCCCGCCAAGCTCCTTCATATCCGCAAGGACAGCAATATGGCGTTTTCCCGTGAGTCCCTGAAACACATCGAGAGCCGCCTTCATGGATGCCGGACTCGCGTTGTAAGAGTCATCCATCACCGTAAATCTTCCGTCGGCATAGACCTGCTGGCGGTGTTTGAATCCATGGAAAGTCAGAAGACCCTCCGCGGCTTCTTCCATCGTCATACCGCGTTCACAGCAGACCGCAATGGCTGCCAGAGCGTTCATCACATTGTGTGTGCCCATGACGTTCAAGAGGACTTTCTGGGTTTTTCCCGCATGAACAGCCGTAAACTCCGTTTTTCCGTCCATGAGGACGATGTCCACTGCGCGGTAATCACAGGTTTCCCCGGTGCCATAGTAGACTGTCTTCACACCGGCCTTTCCCCTGGTCCTGCAAAGCATATCATCGTCGCCGTTTAAGATGAGGATGCCGCCATCGGAAAGTCCGTCCTGGATCGTCAGCTTCTCCCTGTAAATATTCTCGCGGGATCCAAGCTGCTCGATGTGGGTGATCCCGATGTTTGTGATCACTGCCACATCCGGCTTCGCGATCCGTGCGATCACGGTAAGTTCACCCGGCTCGCTCATTCCAAGCTCCAGAACACCCACTTCATCTTCTTTTGTGATCTCGGACACGGTAATCGGAACTCCTACCTGACTGTTGCTGTTGCCCGGAGTCTTGTATACATGAAACCGCGCGGAGAGTGCCGCCGCGATCATTTCCCTCGTTGTGGTCTTTCCGACGCTCCCTGTGACACCGACAATGGGCAGTGTCAGACGTTTTCTGAGGTAACGGCCTACGGCCTGAAGTGCCTTTTTCGTGTCATCCACAGCGATCCAGGCACAGGAGGTCTCCGCCATTTCTTCCGTTTTTTCCTTATGCTCACTTGTAAGCACCGCACCGGCTCCTTTTTCGGCAACCTGTTCCAGAAATTTATGTGCATCTACTTTCTCGCCGATGATCGGCACGAAAAGATCTCCGGTCTCAACCTGTCTGGAATCCAGGCGGATCTTGTTTAACATGACACCGTCATCTCCGGAGAGCAGTACGCCTCCGGTGGCAAGGACGATATCCTGAACGCTTACGTTCTCCATTCCTTTCCAATCTCCTTTACTGCTGCAGTCTGCGTCCCTCTGCGGACGATCATACATTATTTACCGCCTCTTCCACGACTTCCCGATCCAGAAAATGATGTTTCACACCTTCGATCTCCTGATAATCCTCATGGCCTTTTCCGATAATGGCGATCATGTCACCCTCCTCGGCGTTCCTGATCGCGTAAAAGATTGCTTCCCGTCTGTCCGGGATCACAAGATATGTTCCGTCCGTCTTCGCAAGGCCCACCTCGATGTCCTTGATGATGTCCTCGTTTTTCTCAAAACGCGGATTGTCGGCCGTAATGATGCAGAGATCCGCCATCTTTCCACCGATCTCCCCCATTGAATATCTGCGATCTCTGGCGCGGTTTCCACCGCAGCCGAATACACATACGAGACGCTTCGGATGATAATCCCGGAGTGTTGTCAGAAGACTTTCCATGCTGACCGCATTGTGGGCATAATCCACGATCACACTGCACTTTTTCGATACGTGCGCGATCTCCATGCGACCATCCACGCGGACCTTCACGAGGGATCCAAGGATTGCCTGTTTTGTATGATCATCAAGCACCCCGCTTCCACCGGAAAGCGCCAGAGTGCAGACCGCCAACGCCGCCAGAGCATTATCCGCGTTGAATTTTCCCGGCATCCCTACGCGGACTCTTCCGTCAAGCATGCCGTGGATTGAGAATTCAATTCCCACAAAATCGTGATTTGATGCATAGTGAATGTCATCACCCATGAAATCCGCGTTTCCATTCAGGGCATATGTAAGAAGTCTGCAGGTCGCATCCTTTACGACCTCATCGTAGTGGTCTGTCAGACGATTCACGATCCCCGTTTTGCAGACAGTAAGAAGCCTTGACTTATAAAAAAGATACTCTTCAAAGCTCTTGTGTTCCTTCGGCCCGATATGGTCCGGAGAAATATTTGTGAACAGACCGTAGTCGAACATGATCCCGCCGACCCTGTGAAGCATTAAGGCCTGAGAGGAGACCTCCATCACACAGCACTCACAGCCAGCTTCCACCATTTTATGGAAATAATCCTGCACCACATAGGATTCCGGTGTCGTATTGGAGGTCGGGAATTTCACATCCCCGATGACTGCGCCATTCGTTCCGATGAGACCTGTCTTCTTTCCGGCTGCCTCAAGGACCGCCTTGATCATATAGCTCGTCGTGGTCTTTCCCTTCGTGCCGGTGATCCCGATGGTGATCAGTTTCTCTGCCGGATAACCGAATCTCGCCGCAGAAAGCTCCGCCAGCGCGAGTCGTCCGCTCTCGACCCGGATCACAGTCACATCCGCCGGTACTTCCACTTCTTTTTCTACCACAAGAACTTTACAGCCAGCCCTTAATACGTCCGGAATAAACTCGTGGGAATCCCTGGTGCTGCCCTGAATGCACACGAATACGGAATCCGGTCTTGCCTTTCTCGAATCATAGATCACTTCATCTACGTTCTGGTCCAGACTGCCGCAAACCAGATCGTATTTCATGCGTTTTAACCAATCTCCAATTACCACTGTCGTCATCCTTTCTCATAACCCACACAGGCGGGAACATATGCGCCCGCCTGTGAGTTTTCTTACTGCTTTTTTAGAATAATCCTATGATCTTTCCGTTCTCGTCCACGTCAATATTGTCCGCTGCCGGTTTCTTCGGAAGTCCCGGCATAGTCATGATGGAACCGGTAAGCGCAACCACAAAGCCTGCGCCCGCGCACACATACGCATCGCGCACAGTCAGGTCAAATCCTTCCGGACGGCCAAGCTTCTTCTGGTCATCGGATAAGGAATACTGGGTCTTCGCCATGCAGACCGGAAGATCGCCAAAGCCCATCTCTGTGATCTTCGCGATCGCCTTTTTTGCCGCCGGTGAGTAGCTTACGCTGCCCGCGCCGTAGATCTCCTTCGCAATGGTCTCGATCTTATCGGAGATTCCCATCTCATCCGGATATAACGGAGCGAAATCACTCGTCTTTTTCTCCAGGGTGTTTATTACCTTCTCTGCGAGTTCAATTCCGCCGTCTCCGCCTTTTGCCCATACCTCGGACAGCGCAAACTCACAGCCTCTCTCCTCACAGAAGTTCCGGATAAATTCATACTCTGCCTCTGTGTCCGTGAGGAAGGAGTTTAAAGTAACAACAACCGGCACATGGTATTTCTGGATGTTCTCGATGTGTTTCTCAAGGTTTACGATACCTTTCTTCAATGCCTCAAGATTCTCCTCGGAGAGCTGGTCCTTCGGAACACCGCCGTTGTACTTTAACGCGCGGACAGTAGCCACGAGAACAACGGCATCCGGACGGATCCCCGCCTTGCGGCACTTAATATCAAAGAATTTCTCTGCGCCGAGATCTGCGCCGAATCCTGCCTCTGTGATCGCCACATCCGCAAGCTTTAATGCGGTTCTTGTCGCCATAACGCTGTTGCAGCCGTGGGCGATATTCGCAAACGGTCCGCCATGTACAAGAGCTCCCGTGTGCTCTAAGGTCTGTACCAGATTCGGTTTGATGGCATCCTTTAAGAGAGCTGCCATGGAGCCGACCGCGTTGAGATCCTTCGCTGTCACCGGCTCACCCGCAAAATTATACGCTACAATGATTCTTCCGAGGCGCTCCTTCAAGTCTTTCATATCCGTTGCCAGACAGAGGATCGCCATGATCTCGGAGGCAACCGTGATCACAAAATGGTCTTCGCGGACGAAACCGTCTGCCTTTGCGCCGAGTCCCACTACAATGTTTCTCAGCACACGGTCGTTCATGTCAAGACATCTCTTCCAGAGGATCTGTCTCGGGTCGATTCCAAGAGTATTTCCCTGCTGAATATGGTTGTCAAGAAGTGCTGCCAACAGGTTGTTCGCTGTCGTGATCGCATGGAAATCACCGGTAAAATGAAGGTTTAAGTCCTCCATCGGAACGACCTGGGCATATCCGCCGCCGGCTGCTCCGCCCTTGATTCCAAAGCACGGTCCGAGGGATGGCTCACGGAGAGCAAGCATCGCTTTCTTTCCGCACTTTGTCATCGCCTGTGCAAGTCCGATACTGGTTGTGGTCTTTCCCTCTCCTGCCGGAGTCGGGTTGATCGCTGTCACCAGAACGAGTTTTCCATCCGGTCTGTCCTTGATCTCCTGCCAGAGCTCATTGGAGATCTTTGCCTTGTACTTTCCGTAAAGTTCCAGATCGTCCTCAGTAATTCCATACTGGGACGCAACGGTGGTAATCGGGAGCATCTTCGTCTCCTGTGCAATCTCGATATCGGTCTTCATAATCGGTATCCTCCTTTTGTAGTAGCATATCATTTCTGTGGATCTGCGGATTCCGCAGCCGGCAGCCATTTCAATTTCAACAGCCGCAAGCTTTAGTACCCCGCTTCCAGGAATTCTTCGAACTCTTCCATGGACATCAGGATCTTCCTTGGCTTCGTTCCTTCCTCTTCCCCTACAACACCGGCCTCGGCAAGCTGATCCATGATCCGGGCAGCACGGTTAAAGCCGATCTTGAACATTCTCTGAAGCATGCCGATCGACGCTTTATCCTTCTCGATAATGAACTTGCCCGCATCGGTAAACAATGCGTCCCGCTCATTCTGTCCGCCCGCTCCTCCGGCTAAGGAGGACTGGGTCAGTTTTTTCTCGATTTCCGTGTTATATCCTGTATCCTCGTTCTGTTCTTTTAAGAACTCGGTTACATTTGACACCTCGCCGTCCGATACAAAAGCGCCCTGCACGCGGAGCGGCTTCGGATAACCGGACGGGTAAAACAGCATATCGCCGTTTCCTAACAGTTTCTCTGCGCCGTTCATGTCGAGGATCGTTCTTGAATCCACACCGGACGCAACTGAGAACGCGATCCGCGATGGCACGTTCGCTTTGATCACACCTGTGATGACATTGACGGACGGACGCTGGGTCGCGATAACAAGATGAATTCCCGCTGCCCGGGCAAGCTGTGCCAGACGGCAGATCGCGTCCTCCACCTCGTTTGAGGCAACCATCATGAGATCCGCCAGCTCGTCGATAATGATCACGAGCTGCGGCAGTTTCTTCGGAATCTGGTCCGCAGGGATATCCCCGCTCTCCGCCAGAGTCTGTACCTTCGCGTTATACCCTTTCAGGTCGCGGACATTCGAGGAAGCGAACTTATTGTATCGTTCCATCATCTCCGCAACTGCCCAGTTGAGGGCACCGGCCGCCTTCTTCGGGTCGGTGACTACCGGGATCAGCAGATGTGGGATTCCGTTATAGACGGAAAGTTCAACCACCTTCGGATCGATCATAATGAGCTTCACATCATCCGGGGATGAGCGGTAGATCAGGCTCATGATCATCGTGTTGATCCCTACTGATTTACCGGAACCAGTCTGCCCGGCGATCAGAAGGTGCGGCATCTTTGCGAGGTCTGCAATGACTACCTGTCCGCCGATGTCCTTACCCACCGCAAAAGCCAGTGTCGATTTATGATTTTTAAATTCCATGCTCTCTAAAAGGTCACGCAGATAGACCATGCTATTGACCTTGTTCGGCACCTCGATTCCCACGGCTGCTTTTCCGGGGATCGGCGCCTCGATACGGATATCTGCCGCCGCAAGGTTTAACTTGATATCGTCCGCCAGCGACAGGATCCGGCTCACTTTTACACCCTGCTCCGGGTGAAGTTCGTACCGGGTAACGGTCGGCCCACAGCTGATATTCGTCACGGTGACTCCGACACCAAAGTTTCTTAATGTCTGCTGGAGCTTGATTGCCGTATCCTTAAATTCCTGTTCCGACTGCCCCGTCACGGGAGCGCCTTTCTTTAAGAGGTCAAGCGGTGGGATCATATAAGGTTTCTTTGGTTTTTCTTCCGTCTGCCGGATCTCCTTTAATACCTCGTTTCCTGCCTCTTCCCTCTCGGCTGCTTCCCGCTTTCTTACTTCCGCCTTTTTCTTTATGATCTCTTCCGTATCCGTTTCAATGACTTTTCCGGACGCGGTCACGACCTGACGGTGTTCTTCGGACGGTTCCTTAGCGGCCGGGCGTTCAGGGGATTTCTCGCTGCTGCCGTGTGCTGCCACATATGCACGGCTTCCCGGCTCTGCTGCCTGAATCCAGTAGTCCTCATTTTCCACATAAGGCTCTGTGTCGAGAAATTCGTCATCTGAAAGAACGCTCATGGATTCTTCTTCGGAGGCAGGAATTCCGGCCGTCTTTTCATTTTCTTCCGTCTCCGGGAACTCGTTTTTTTCCTCCTCTGCCGTCTTCGAAGTCTCTGCAGTTTCGTCTGGCTCTGCAATTTTGCCTGATTTGGCATTCTCTGCACGGAGTCCGTCCGCTTTTCTCTCCGTGTTTCTTCTCATGGACGCAAAGATCTCGTCATCATCCGCCGCGGGCTCATCCAACGGGATATCCGGGAGATTGGATAAAACGGACACCTTCGGTTTTTTCTCCCAGGCCTTTGTCTCCCTTTTCTTTTCGTCCGGGAACATATCCTCATCATCAAAGGCACTCTCCCCATGACTGATAAACACGTCCTCATCCTCATGGATTCCGGCCGGGACAGCATCTTCCTCAAACGGAACGCGTTCCACATCCTTCATCGCGTCTTCTCCGAACCGGCCTTCCTTACTCTGATCCTCACTGGAAGACTCCGGATTTTCTACCGGCCTACCTCCCATCGTGATCTTTCCTTTAAAGATATCTGCAGGATCCGGCTGCATACTTCCTGTCTCCGCCTTCGGATCCGCCGTTTCTTCTTTATATGTATCGGAAACATTTATTTCCTGTTTCGTCTCATCTGCCTCGGACACAGCCTCAGCATCCACAACGCCCAGATAGCCACCGGCAATTCCACCGAAATCCGGAGTTCTCGAGAGATCGGTCGCAGCAAGATCCACGCCCTGAACGCGCTGCTCTTCCCGGAGTCTGCGTTTTTCCTCCTGACGTTCCTCGTGGAGCTCTTTTCTTCTGCTGTAGTCTTCCTTTGCATACCGATATGCCTTTCCACTTCCGCTCTTAACAGCGGACACGAAGGATTTTTCCGTGATGCACACCAGTGAGATGATCATAAATACGAGAAGGACCACATAGGCCCCGATGGTTCCCACCGCTGTGTGGAGAACCATAACAAGGACACCGCCGATCACGCCGCCGCCAAGTCCACTTACTCCGGCGGACTTATAGATGTCGAGGATCGTCTGACCTTCCCGGTATCCGCCGCCGAACACAAGCTGCGCAAGACCACAGAGCACGATCAGAAGGACTTCCACCGCGATCATCTTGTAGACTGCCCGGATATTTCCCTTATTCGAAGCGTAGAATAACAGTTCTGCGAACAACAATAACGGAGCCAGATAACCGATACAGCCGAACACGCCCAGCATGATCCGGCTGAAAAAGTCACCGAGGAATCCGCAGATATGGAAGTTGCTCAAGAATAACAGCACACATACCGCGAAGGTGCCGAGGATCACTGCCTCAGACTGTAAGAATCCGGTATCTTCCTCATACTGCGGTTTCGTTTCTCTTCTCTTTTCGGAAGCTCTCGCCCCTGTCCTTGTTGTCTTATTCTTAGGCGTCTGTGCAGATTTCTGCGTTGTCTTTGATGTGGTTTTTGTTCTTGCAGACACCTGTGATTGTTTTGTCGTTTCTTTTTGTTTTCTGGTTCCAGCCAAGTGCTTTTCCCCCTTTAACTTTACGGGGCAAGTACCCCAAAATATAGTATACAAAAAAAAATGCCAAAATGCAACCGTAAGAAATTATAAATCGAACATATTTTCGGTCAGTCGTTTTTTATCAGCGCATTCAGCTTTTCGATGGCGTCCCTGATTCCGCCTTCTCCGTCGATCAGTCCGCACTCCACCGCCTCTTTTCCGACCAGAACCGTCCCGAGATCCTTCGTCAGCATCTTCGTATTGTGCATGAGCCGTTTCATTTTTTCCCGATCGATCCTGCTGTGCTCTGATACAAAGCTTATGATCCGTTCCTCGATCATTTCAAAATATTCGTAGGTCTGTGCCGTCCCGATCACCATCCCGCTCATGCGCACCGGGTGCACCAGCATGGTCCCGGTCGGCACGATAAAGGAATAATCTGACGCCACCGCCAATGGCACCCCGATGGAGTGGCTGTCCCCGATGACTAAGGAAACCGTCGGCTTGCTGAGGGAGGCGATCATCTCCGCCAGTGCAAGCCCGCAGCTCACATCCCCTCCGATGGTATTCACAAGGATCAGGACCCCTCCGATCTTCTCATCGCTCTCCACCTTCGCAAGTTCCGGCAGAATATGTTCATACTTTGTAGTCTTCGTACTCCCGGATAGATTGTCATGCCCTTCGATCTCCCCGATGATAGATAAGAGATGGATCCTCTTACCGTTCTCTTCCAGCGTCACCTGTCCGTTCTCCCGGATCCGCTCCTCCTCCGCCTTTGTCTCCTTCTGTTCCTTTTCATTCATAACAAAAAAACTCCTTTCTGACATGCCAAGTACACCCAGTATGTCCAGAAAGGAGTTCTCATATCCATTTTTATCACAATTTACCCGATCAGGACCTGTTTCCAATTACATCCACGATGCACACCGGAGTTCTGTAGTTCCAGGTAGAGATCTTGATTCCGCTTCTTCGGCTCGCTGCGTGGATGATCTGTCCATTGCCGATGTACATGGCAACATGGTTGATCCTTCCGCGGCTGCTTCCGTAGAAGATCAGGTCGCCCGGCTTCATCTGGCTCGACTTGATCCGTTTTCCGCTGTTCGCCTGGGAACCGGAGTAATGCGGAAGGGAGATTCCGAAGTTTTTCATAACCGACATCGTAAATCCGGAACAGTCCGCGCCCTTTGTAAGGCTCGTACCACCCCAGACATATGGATTGCCCAGGAACTTCATCGCATAGTTTACGATCCGGCTTCTTAAGGAAGCGCTTTCTTCCGTCGGTGAGAATTTGATCGCCTCAGACAGGGCATATCGTACTTCCACAAATTCTGAGGAGACATAAGCGGAAGAAATTTCATCGTTTCCATCACCTTCTCCGCCTTCATCAAATTCGATCTTTACCCAGCCGTCGAGCTGCTCCGCTACATGATACCGCTCATTCTCGGAGATCTGGGTCCAGATCTTCGCGTCGGTGGACGGCTCTGTTCTCGCGTTTAAGCGGTCCGCATGGACGATCGCCATAAGCTCCGCATGGCTCATGGCCGCTTCCTTCGCCGCGTCACCGGTCAGGATATATTCACTTTTTACATATCCTGTGATCCCTCCGGAGCTGATCTTATACCAGCCGTTGGCATCCTCTAAGATCTCACATCCGGCATAGCTCGGGAGCTTTCCGATGATCTTTTCGCTCTCACCTGCGCCCGCACGGATATTTAAGTAATTGGAAACGTTGGATACGCCCGGACGGTCATAGAAATTTAAGACCATCGCCTTCATATCCAGCTTGTTTGCCTCATTCATACAAAACCGTTTTTCCGCGTAATCCGCAGAGATATAGCCGCCGGAGATCTGATACCAGCCATCTGTCTCCCCGAGAAGTTCATGAAGTTCACCCTGAAGGCACTTACCAACGATGTTTCCATCCATAGACGGTGTCTCACGGATATTTAAATTGTCTGCGGTAATATATGCACGTTCCTTTACAAGGTCTTTCGCCGCGGTCTTTGCTTCATCCCCGGTCAGGATATATTCCGCGCTGGCATATCCTTCGACCTCGCCGGAGCTGATCTTATACCAGCCCTCCAGGGTCTCCAGGATCTCGCAGGCACTTCCATCGGAAAGTGTTCCGATCACATTCGCTGCCTCATTCGGGTCTTTCCGGATATTTAAGTAGCCTGTGACCTTCGCGATACCAAGATTCGAGTAGGAATCGATCACTTCTTTAATCTTTGCATCCGTTTCCGCCGACTCGGATTCGATCTCTGCACGGCTCTCCTCCTCTGCCTGAAGAGAAGCTTCCTCCGCACTCTCGCTCTCCGAGGCGGACTCAGATGCAGCCTGCGCCGCCGCCATTTTTCCTTTTACGGCGTTCACGGCCTTTCCGCCAAATACCACCGCCACAACGATCACTGCAAGAACAGCCGCTCCGATCACAAGGATTCCGTACTGTTCCCAGAAAGACGGTTTCCTTCTCCGCTTTCTGCTCGCCTTGTTGATAGAATCCATATAGTTTACTGTATCTTTATCATCATTCATGTGTTTATCTCCATTACTGTTTTCCGTCTTCCTGTACGATACATACGAACAATAGTGTAACATATTTGTAATAAAAAATCAAAATTTTTTCTATTAAAAAAGTATGAACGGATTCGGGGCGGTTTTGTATTTTATTTAACACAATTTCAATTCATAATTGATAATATTGCCGGTTTTCTGTATAATATTTTTAAATATTTGTCCATATTGCTGTAGTTTTCCACCACCTGCAGCACATTCCAAGACAAAGCAGCAACCCGTCCACCTCTGCATAAGTCACCAAGACTTCTCTATACCCCGGGAGGTACCAGCTCATGAAGCACTACACAAGTCCCCGCATCCAGAGAGCGCAGCTATTCCTTATGAAAGTCTCCTCCTATCTGGAGATTGTCTGCGCTCTGATCCTGATCGTCGCGATCCTGATCGCCTTTGTGCCGGTTCCCCACAACCTGTACAGCCTGTATCTCGACAATGGCTTCGATCTTTCCGATTTTATGAAGAAAAGCTTCGATCTCGTCATTGGCGTAGAGCTTTTAAAAATGTTCTGCCGCCATGACATCGACTCCATCGTCGAAGTCCTTCTCTTCTCCGTGGCAAGACAGATGGTCATCGACCACCTTGCCATCAAAGAAGCTTTTATCGGCTGTGCCGCCGTTGCGATCCTCTTCGCTGTCCGCAGGTTTCTCTTCGTACCCATTCTGGATAATCCGGATGAGCAGGAAAGAAAATTAGAAAAAGACCAGTACATCAAAGAACGGATCGCGGACGCGATCGCAGCCTACAAAAAGGAGATGGGCGCAACCTCTTTACGGGAACGCGCAGAATCATCCGTCAACACGGCCGCTGCAGACCCGCTAAACGAGAAAGAAGGAAGCGAGTAGAGGAGATTCTCCTCTGCCCGCTTCCTTTTCTTTTTCTGTATCATGCCATCCGGGTGTTTCCCAGCAAGGCCGTTTTTCTCCTGCATTCTCCCTACATCAACGGTGCGATCAGCCGCATCGCCTTTCCGCAGAACTTATGCAGTGCCGGAAGCGCCTCTACGCTCTCTTTTGTCATCCGCACGCATTTCGGCAGCGTCTCATCAAAATCTTTTTTGATCTGCTCTACCACCGGATTCTCATAAATATAAACGCCGCACTCAAAATTCAGATATTGGCTTCTGAAATCCATATTGACGGATCCGACCACAGCTTTCTCCCCATCGCTGACAAACGTCTTTGAGTGGACAAACCCCGGCAGGTACTCGTAAATCTTTACCCCCGCCTCTATCAGCTCCGTATAGTAAGAATGGGCCAGCATGAACGCTGACTTTTTATCGGGAATATGGGGCATGATGATGACCGTGTCCACCCCGCGCTTGGCCGCATAGGTCAGGGCTGTGATCATATCATCATCGAGCACCAGATAAGGGGTCATAATGTACACATATTTCTTTGCCTGATAGATGATATCCAGATAAAGCTGGTGTCCCACCGGTTCCCCGTCGATCGGGCTGTCAGAAAACGGGATTGAAAATCCATCCATGTCAAGCTCCGGAGAATGGAAATAATCCCCGGTATCAAGATATGGGCTGTAATCAAAATCAGAATCCGGCTTTTTTGAGCAGACATCCCACATCTGGAGGAACATCACCGTAAAGTTCCTCACGGCTTCTCCCTTCAGGCGGATCGCATTATCTTTCCAGTGGCCAAACCGGACTTTCCGGTTGATATACTCATCCGCGAGGTTCACGCCGCCGGTGTAGGCGGTATGACCATCGATCACAAGGATCTTTCTGTGATCACGGTTATTCTGGCTCGTAGAGATCGCCGGTCGGATCGGATTGAAGATCCGACAGCGGATTCCCTTTGCCTCCAGCTCCTTCGGATAGTCGTGGGGCAGATTGGAAAAGGAGTTCATGCCATCATAGAGGATTCTTACCTCTACGCCCTCTTTCGCCTTCTGTTCAAGGATCTTCAGGATCGAATCCCACAGGATCCCTTTTGAAATAATGAAATATTCGACAAAAATATATCTTCTGGCCTTTTGGAGCTCCTGAAGGACATCCGTATAGAACTCATCTCCCAGCGGAAAATATTTGAAGTTCGTGCGGTCCCAGGTAGGATAACCGCCGCTTTTCTTCATATAATGGCTGAGATTCGCATTTCTCCGGCTCCTGCGGCTAAGCCGTTCATAGACAGCCGTGTCCTGCTCCAGAAAGTGGTCTGTCCTCTTCTGAACCTCGGCGATCCGTTTGGCGAAGATCTTCGTCTCCATCTGAAGCTGGACAAACACGTAGAACAAGGTTCCGAATACCGGAAACAACAGGACAGGGATCAGCCACGCCATTTTAAAGCTGGCGTTCTGCTTTTCGTTCAGGATATGGATCGTGAGAATCGCGCTGATCAACGCGAAGGAGCCGTATCCCCAGGCCTGATATTTGTTATCCAGCCATACATAGATCCAGAAGAAAAACGCCAGTTGCAGCGCGATAAACAGCAGGAAGAACATGGTTCGTCCGAATACGACTCTTAAAAGACCACGCTTTCCTCTTCCCTTCATTTCATCCATTTCGATCATAAATTATGCCTCATATCTTCTGTTAAGCCGCCAGAGACTGTTTCCCCGGCGGCTTCTTTTCATCTGGTCCTCAGCGCAGCCTGCGCGTCAGGAGCATTTAATCTTCCAGTGCCTGTCTTAAATCTTCAATAATGTCATCCGCATCCTCAATTCCAACGCTGAGCCGGATCAGGGACGGATCAACTCCCGCCTCCACGAGCTGCTCATCGGTAAGCTGGCGGTGGGTATGGCTTGCCGGATGGAGAATACAGGTTCTCGCATCGGCAACATGTGTGACGATGGCAACGAATTTCAATTTATCCATGAACTCTCCTGCCGCCCGTCTTCCTCCCTTTAATCCAAAAGAGATCACGCCGCAGCTTCCGTCCGGCATATATTTTTCAGCCAGAGCATGGTACTTATTCTCCTTTAAGCCCGGATAATTGACCCAGGCCACGTCCTCTCTCGCAAGCAGCCACTCCGCAACCTTCCGGGCGTTCTCGCAGTGCTTCGGCATTCTCAGGTGCAGGGTCTCAAGACCAACATTTAAAAGGAAGGAGTTCATCGGGGACGGGATCGATCCGAGATCGCGCATAAGCTGGGCGGTCGCCTTCGTGATATAGGCTTTCTTACCGAAGCGCTCGGTATACACGATTCCGTGATAGGATTCATCCGGTGTGGTAAGTCCCGGGAATTTATCCGCATGGGCATTCCAGTCGAAGTTTCCGCTGTCAACGATGCAGCCTCCGACAGTCATCGCATGCCCGTCCATATATTTTGTGGTAGAATGGGTCACGATATCCGCGCCCCACTCGAACGGCCGGCAGTTGATCGGTGTCGCAAACGTGTTATCCACGATAAGCGGCACCCCATGTCTGTGGGCAAGCCGCGCGAATTTCTCAATATCGAGAACGACAAGAGCCGGGTTCGCGATCGTCTCACCGAATACCATTTTTGTATTCGGACGGAACGCCTTCTCGATCTCCTCCTCCGGTGCGTCCGGATCCACCAGAGTCACATCAATCCCCTGTTTTTTCATTGTCACTGTAAACAGGTTGGATGTTCCGCCGTAGATCGTCGCTGCGCTGATAATATGGTCACCCGCATTGCAGATATTGAAGGCCGCATAGTAGTTCGCCGCCTGTCCGGAAGATGTGAGCATCGCAGCCACTCCGCCTTCCAGCTCACAGATCTTTTCCGCTACCGCATCATTCGTCGGGTTCGCAAGTCTTGTATAGAAATACCCATCTTCCTCCAGATCGAACAGTCTTCCCATCTGTTCGCTCGTCTCATATTTAAAAGTTGTGCTCTGATAAATCGGAAGAACTCTCGGCTCTCCGTTCTTTGGTTTCCATCCGCTCTGGATGCAGATCGTTGCCGGTTTTCTCTTTTCTCCCATGATCGTTTCCTCCATTATGTCTGACATATGGACTGCGCAGGAAGCGCAGACCTGCTGAATGCTTCCATCATAGCACACTTTATCTTCCACATCAACCTACTAAAGTCCTATAATTGTTCTGCGGTTACTGTATGCGGGCAGGAATTTTCCGATCTGAAAATTCTGTACAATACAGCGGTGGCATTGGATTTTTCCGCCGTTTCATGAATCTGGCATTGGAAATTGACTTTTTCTTCTAAAAAGATTAAAATAGAGACAATATATAGCCGCCTTTTAAGGCGGCCGTACCAATCTACTTTCGAAAGGAGTTTATTGCAATGGCATTTTTTACAGATATGAAACGCAGCCTCACCGAAACCGGGAAACAGGTTGCCCAGAAGACAAAGGAGCTTTCTGACACTGTCCAGTTAAAGGCGCAGCTCTCAAGGGAGAAGGAGGCGCTGAACCGCCAGTATGCGCAGATCGGCAAAAAGGTATTCGAAGCCGCAAATGAAGCAGATGAGGAGGCCTACACCGCAGAATTCACCCTGATCCGCGAAAGCTTAAAGACCATCGACGAGCTTCAGGACAAGCTCTCCACCTTAGAAGGATTTATCCACTGTCCGGAATGCGGTGCAAAGATTGAAAAGACCTCTGCTTTCTGCAGCAAATGCGGCGCAAAGATCGCGGAGACAAAGCCGGAGGATGACGATATCGATGTTGTCGATACAGCCGAAGCGTCCGAAACCGCCGGAGAAGAAAAGACGGATGAGACCTGCACCTGCGAGACAGTACCGGATGAGAAGTTTGAGACCGAAGCTGCTGAGACAACTGTGAACGTTACAGAGGATCAGGAATAAGCTATTTCGCAATGGCGGGACCGGTCCTGTGGGACCGGGACTAAATAAATCGAGTAAAAAGACCGTCTGTGGGCATAGGATATCTTTCCTATCATTTCCCGCAGACGGTCTTTTTTATTTACCGCTCACCCACAAATACCGTAACGAAAGCCCCGGCAGCCATGAGGACGATTCCAAATAATATCTCCCACAGTGACAGGGAGCCGAGCTTCGATACAAGTCCCGTGTTGATAAAGATTGCGATCGGGGACGAGATCACGAGGCCTAAGATCGCGCAGAATGTCTGCACGCCGTACTTCTCAAAGAGGAACGTGATCAGCTTTGCGATCAGAAAGATTCCCAAAGCCACTCCGATCCCAAACGGCGCCAGGAGCAGGATCCCGTCCTTCATGCCCGCAAGGTCAAAGGCGCGGAGATTGTCAAGGAATGTCTTGATCGTATTGATGATCGCGTAATAATAGCCGAAGATCATCAGCATCATGGAGCCGGAAACACCCGGAATTACCATTGTGGCAGAAGCCACAATACCGAGGATAAATAAGATCACCATATTCCCCGGAGTCACCGCGATCACCGTGAGGGCATCCTTGCTCTCCTTTAAAAGCGGCATGCCGCCGGAGATCGCAAAGGCGATCACAAAGGCAAGGATTCCAAACACACCGACTCCGCCCGAAGATACCTTTGCCCTCATGGACGAAAAGATCGCCGGAAGTCCACCGAGAATCAGGCCCACAAATGCCATACAGGTAACGAAGGTATGCTTATCGAGCAGGTATTCGATGGCGTAGGTAAAACCCACAATGCCGATTCCGGCGCCGATAATGATCGGGATCAGAAACAGGATACTCTTTTTGAATTCCCGAAACAGGCCGGAGATCGAGCCGATGAGCCGGTCATAGATGCCGAGAGACACCGCCATCGTTCCGCCGGATACGCCCGGAATGATGTTCGCGATGCCGATCATGATCCCTTTTATGATATTTCCAAAAAATTCCATGATAAACCTCCGATTTTTCTATCCATATTCCAGATTCAGGAAACGGCAAAACCCGGCAGTTCCCTGCCAGGTTTTTCCTCTCCTATTCAGACTTGTTCGATTATACATGATATTCGTTGATCTATCAATCGTTTTTCATCACTCCGATGCCTTTTCTAACATATTTTGTACTGATTTTACTGTAATTTAACGCTTTCTCAATACACTCCGGAACCGTATCTCCCATGATCCGGTAGACCCGTTCATCCACAGTTCCATTTCCGGAGGAAAAGGCGCTGTCGGGTTTTATGGACACATCGATCTCGATTCCCATCTCATAGGTGCAGAGGCGGTTTCTGTCAAGCATGATCTCCGGCGCACTGGCGGAAAGAATCTCCTCGATCTTCCTTCGGTTCTCCTCTGACCCGTCATTTACAATGGTGATCATCTTCTGACCACCATAAGAAACAGCCTTCAATTCCGTTTCTGCCGTCACTCCCCCGCTTTTTTCGCTGATCGGGACGTCCTCTCCTGTGACCGCATTCTCCCCGGCTGCAGTACTCTCATACTCCGTCGGATACAGGATCTTTACCTGTGTGACATCATCCGCATAGAGCTTCGCTGTCACATCCGTGCCCGCCTGCTTTAAGAGGGCAATCGTCTTTGTAAAGGACGGATAGACCGGAACAAAGTTCACTATCTGCATATCTTCCATCTGGAATCCCTGGGAAGTATAGCCTCTCTGGGTGCTGATCGCGCCTAGATACTCATTCTCCGCCTTTGTGAGAAATCTCAGTGCTGCCACCGGAGCTTCGACGGCTCTCTCATTGATGGTGAGACCTGCCAGTTCCTCCTGATACGCCGCAAGGATCTCCGCGCGGAGTGTGTCATCCGCACTCACCTCAAGGATACCACGGTCTGACAGCCAGTAGATCCCCGTGATATTCTCCGGCTGATAGGACATCACCGGATATGTGCCATCCTTGTACTCCTTCGTCGCATAGATCTCATCCAGGGTACTGCCAAGAACGGAACGGGTGATCCGGTAAGAACGATAAACCGTCTTTCCGTTTTTCTGCCGGTAGCCTGCCTGAATATAGATCATATAGCCGCCGTCATCACGGTAGCTGTAGGAGCTGTCGCCTTTTATCTGCTGGTTTCTCTGCTGCTTCGCGTTCTCTACCGCCTTTTCCGCAAAGGCACGGACTACAGCGTAATCGGTAAGCTTCATATTTGCGTCCGCGTAATCACTTGAATTCATATAGCGCCAACGATACGAATCACCGCTCCGGTACGGAAGCCCGCAGTCCGGCTCATTGTCAAGGTTCAGGTCGATGGATGCGGATACGAAGTCCTTTTCATCCGGAATATAGGAATCATATCCAAAAACGTCCATCCAGAAGACCCCCACCACCAGAATAGCTATGGCACCTCCGATCACCGTCTGGACCGGATTTGCAAAAAGCTTCGTGAAATCAAAATGATAAATGATCTCGATGAGGCAGCTCGTAAGTACAAGTCCAAGTACAAAGCCGACCGCTGCCCATACGCCGCTGTAGTAGATGCTCCATAAGAATACCGTCGTGGTCACGGTCATCGGAATGAGAAGCAGGATCTTGATCGGCGCCTGAGTCTTCTTAAATGACATGGCCTTTCCCGCCGCCTCCGACGGTCGGATCCTATAGAGGACCAGTGCGATCCCGGTGAGGATCACCGCCGCAAAGATCCCGAGCCCGCAAAGCTTTAAGAGGTCTGCGCCGCTGTCAGCGGTACTCTGCAGCTCCATCTGGATCCTGGAAAATCCATAGTCGATATCGTCATAAAACTGGTCTGAGTGGAACGCATCAAGCCCCGCGCCTGCCAGTTTTGTGAAATAGCCGATGGGGGAACCGTATTTTGCAAGCCAATACACATCGCCTTCTCTTCCCCGTGTCACAAAGAACAGGGATTTTAAGCCCTCGATCAGCAGGGAGACCGCCGGCAAATATCCGTACAGAACGCCTGCGCCGAGGATCGAGATAAAGAGATTCCCTGTGAGAAGTACCGCAATCACCATCACCACATAGATCAGGAGAAATCCGATCATATTGACCGCGAAGGAAGCAAACATCATCTTGAAAAGATCGCCCGCCGCGATCCCGTTTCCGCAGAAAATTCCAAACGCCGCGAACATGTTGATCAGGTAAGCGGCCAGAATGATCAGGAATCCGTCAAGGAATTTCACTGTAAACAGCATCTCCCTCTTCACGGGGAGGCTGTTGTAAAAATCGATCTGTTTCTTTGAGTGGAGATACAAAAATCCTGTGAGTCCGAGGATCATCGCCGCGGCTCCAACCACCATAAACAGGGCATAATTTTCAAAGCCCAGGATCTCACCGGCAAGCCGCAGGATCTTCGTCTGGCGCAGTGTCTCCGGCACCATATTCTCGTATCCGGTTCCGGAGATCAGCCATTGCTTGTACTGGTTTCCGATCTCTCCGATCCCCATGGCTGCCGCCATCGGCATCGCAAAAAACAGCGCCAGAACCGAAAAACCGATGGCCCAGAGTCTCCGCTTCAGATCCTCCTTCATAAGTTTAAAAAATAAGTTTCTTGATGTCATATCCTGCCACCTCCGTTTCACTAATAAAGATTTCTTCCAAAGACAGCGGGATCAGCTCGAAGAACAGCGGTTCGCACGCCGCCATCTGCCGTTCTACATTCTCCCTCGCGCCGCGGACAGTGATCGTCGCGAGACTTCCCCTGTATTCTGTCTTTAAGATATCAAGCTCTGTAAGATCTTCCACTTTTATGCCTGGTTTTAAGACACACTGGATCTTGTGAATGTTTAACTTCATATCGTCCAGATCCTTGGAGAGCAGGATCCCGCCTTTGTGTAAAAGGCCGACATGATCACAGATATCCTCCAGCTCTCTCAGGTTGTGGGACGCAATGATCGGAGTCAGATTCCGCTCCGCCATATCACTTGCAAACAGGCTCTTTACCGCCTGACGCATCACCGGATCAAGACCGTCAAAGGTCTCGTCGCAGAAGATATAGTCCGTCCCCGCGCAGATTCCGTAAAGAATGGAAAGCTGCTTTTTCATTCCCTTTGAGAATGTGGAGATCTTTCTCTTTTTGTCCAGATCAAAGGACTGTAAGAGATGGAAAAATCTTGGCTCATCAAAAGCCGGGTAGATAGACTTATAAAATTTCATAAGCTCCAACGGGGTTCCGTTAGCGAAAAAATACTGGTCATCTGAGATATAAAAGAATCTAGATTTCACCGCCGGGTTCTCGTACACGTTTTCACCGTCGATCAGCACCTCTCCCTCGTCCGGTTTTAAGATTCCGCTGACCATGCGCAGAAATGTACTTTTTCCGGCACCGTTCGTTCCGATCAGTCCGAACACACTGCCGTCCCTGATCTTTGCGCTGATGTGATCGACCGCCAGAATATCATCAAACCGTTTTGTCAATCCACTTGTCTCAATCATGCTTCTCCACCTCCGTTCCTCTTTGCCGCTTTATACTGGATCTCTACCATATTTTTGATCTCATCGCCGGGAATTCCCACCCGGATCGCCTCATCGATCATATCACTCACCTGAAGGAGAACTTCCTTCTTCCTGTTTTCCTTCATCGCTGTATTATCTGCCACAAAACTTCCCTTCCCCTTCACTGTGTAAATATATCCCTGCCGCTCTAATTCCACATAGGCGCGCTGGATCGTATTCGGATTGATGGACAGCTCCATCGCAAGACTTCTTACCGACGGCAGCGGTTCATTCTCTTTCATAGCGCCGAGCAGCATCAGCTCCTCAAGCTTTGAGACCACCTGTTCGTAGATGGGGCGGCGGTCTTTGTAGTCTAATATGAGCATCGGTATCCTCCTTTCTGTGTATGTCTTAACTGTATGAACACTCTTAATACACTTAGTATATTAGAAAAGACCTGTAATGTCAATGAACATCACAGGTCTTTTCTCTTACGGAATTCTTACGATACAGCACAGTCTCGTGCATACACAATTTTTTGCCGGCTGCCCACCGGTAGTTTCTTCCGAATACATTGCAGCGCAAAAAGACCCCGGCTACAACCGAAGCTGCTCCGGGGTCTTTCATTATTCTGTTAATTATTTCTCATCGTAGAGAGTAACTAACTTCTCAAGGTAAGCGTACTTATCCTTAGCGTTCTGCTCTGCCTTAGCAAACAGCTTCTCAGCTCTTGCCGGGTTCTTAAGTGCGAGGGATGTGTAACGAACCTCACCCTTGATGAACTCCTGGTAGTCAACGGTAGCCGGCTTGCAGTCAAGGCTGAACTTCTTGCCCTCAGCTGCCGGGTTGAATCTGAAGAGATTCCAGTAACCGGACTGAACAGCAAGTTTCTCCTCTGTCTGAGCCTTTGCCATACCTTTCTTGATACCGTGGTTGATACACGGAGCGTAAGCAATGATCAGGGACGGTCCCGGATATGCCTCAGCCTCAGCGATTGCCTTGATGGTCTGGTTCATATCAGCGCCCATGGAGATCTGTGCAACGTATACATAGCCGTAGCTCATAGCGATTGCAGCAAGGTCTTTCTGCTTAACTTCTTTACCGCCTGCAGCGAACTGAGCAACAGCACCTGTCGGAGTAGCCTTGGAGGACTGTCCGCCTGTGTTGGAGTAAACCTCAGTGTTGAATACCATGATGTTGATATCCTTGCCGCTTGCAAGTACGTGGTCAACGCCGTTGAATCCGATATCGTAAGCCCAACCGTCACCACCGAAGATCCACTGGGACTTCTTAGCCAGGAAATCTTTGTTCTTGACGATGTCCTTGCATGTCGGGCAGTCAACGTTCTCAAGAGCAGCTACGAGTTTGTCAGTTGCAGCACCGTTTGTAGCACCAACACCGAATGTGTCTAACCACTCCTGGCATGCAGCTTTTACTTCTGCTGTTGCGTTCTCGTTTGCAGCAACTTCCTCAACTTTAGCCTTTAAGCCATCGCGGATTGCCTGCTGAGCGAGTAACATACCATAACCAAACTCAGCGTTATCCTCGAACAGGGAGTTAGACCAAGCCGGTCCTTTGCCTGCTTTGTTTGCTGTGTAAGGTGTGGACGGTGAAGAGTTACCCCAGATAGAAGTACATCCTGTTGCGTTTGCGATGTACATTCTGTCACCGAATAACTGTGTGATCAGTTTTGCGTACGGCGGCTCACCACAACCAGCACATGCGCCGGAGAACTCAAGGAGCGGCTGTTTAAACTGGCTGCCCTTTACAGTTGTCTCTTTGAATTTATCGATTACATCCTGCTTGATGTCAAGTTTCTGACCGTAGTTGAATACTTCCTGCTCTGCAGCGTTTCCTTCAAGCGGAACCATTGTAAGAGCCTTCTCACCCTTCTTGCCCGGGCATACGTTCGCACAGGAACCACATCCGGTACAGTCAAGTGCGGAGATCGTCATAGCGAACTTGTACTCCGGCATACCTGTCATCGGGATTGTCTTTGTACCAGCCGGTGCGTTAGCAGCCTCAGCCTCTGTCATAGCTACCGGACGGATAACTGCGTGCGGGCAGACATAAGAACAGAAGTTACACTGGATACAGTTGTCCGGATTCCAAACCGGTACGTTTACTGCGATACCACGTTTCTCGTATGCAGCAGAACCGGACGGAGTTGTACCGTCAACATACTCTTTGAATGCGGATACCGGGAGGTTGTTACCTTCCTGAGCATTTACAGCAGCCTGGATGTTGTTTACGAAGTTGATAACATCCTCGCGACCCTCTGTAGCGTGAACCATGTCAAGACCTTCGTCTTCACAGTTCTTCCAGCTCTCCGGAACCTGAACCTCTACGAGTCCCTTAGCGCCGGCATCGATCGCTGCCCAGTTCTTCATAACAACGTCTTCACCCTTACGGCCGTAAGTAGCCTTTGCAGCTGCTTTCATAAGCTCGTTTGCTTTGTCAGCCGGGATGATCTTTGTTAATTCGAAGAATGCGGACTGAAGGATTGTGTTGATACGGGTCGGGCCCATGCCTGTCTCGATACCAAGTTTAACACCGTCGATGGTGTAGAATTTGATGTTGTGGTCAGCGATGAACTTCTTAACCTGTCCCGGTAAGTGTTTCTCAAGGCCCTCAGCATCCCACGGGCAGTTGAGAAGGAATGTACCGCCGTCAACAAGTTCCTGAACCATGTTGTACTTGCGGATGTATGCCGGGTTATGGCATGCAACGAAGTTTGCTTTGTGGATCAGGTATGTGGACTTGATCGGAGTATGTCCGAAACGTAAGTGGGACATTGTAACACCGCCGGACTTCTTGGAGTCATAATCGAAGTAAGCCTGAGCGTACATGTCTGTGTTGTCACCGATGATCTTGATGGAGTTCTTGTTAGCACCTACAGTACCGTCTGCGCCAAGACCCCAGAACTTACAGTTTGTAGTTCCTTCCGGAGTTGTAACAAGCGGAGCGCCTAACTGTAAGGAAAGGTATGTCACATCATCGTTGATACCGATTGTGAATCTCTTCTTCTCTGTGTTCTCGTATACAGCAACGATCTGTGCCGGTGTTGTATCCTTGGAACCAAGACCGTAACGGCCTGTGAATACCGGAACCTTGTCGAACTTGGAGCCCTTTAATGCTGCAACAACATCAAGGTATAACGGCTCGCCGATGGAACCCGGCTCTTTTGTTCTGTCGAGTACGGAAATCTGCTTAACAGTATCCGGAATTGCCTCGATCAGGGCTTCTGTACAGAACGGTCTGTACAGACGAACTTTGACAACGCCGACCTTCTTACCCTGTTTTGCAAGGTAGTCGATTGTCTCCTCGATTGTATCGTTTACGGAACCCATAGCGATGATAACGTGCTCAGCGTCAGCAGCTCCGTAGTAGTTGAACAGCTTGTAATCTGTGCCGATCTTAGCATTTACTTTATCCATGTACTCCTGTACGATTGCCGGAAGAGCATCGTAGTACGGGTTACATGCCTCTCTTGCCTGGAAGAAGATATCCGGGTTCTGAGCGGAACCTCTCTGTACCGGATGGTTCGGGTTCAGAGCGTTCTTACGGAATGCATCAATGGCGTCCATATCAGCCATTTCTTTTAAATCTTCGTAATCCCATGTCTCGATCTTCTGGATCTCGTGGGAAGTACGGAAACCGTCGAAGAAGTTGATGAACGGAACTTTACCCTTTAATGCTGCAAGGTGTGCAACCGGTGTTAAATCCATAACTTCCTGTACGCTGGATTCGCAGAGCATTGCGCATCCGGTCTGACGACAGGCATAAACGTCGGAGTGGTCACCGAAAATATTTAATGCGTGAGTTGCTACACAACGAGCGGATACGTTGAATACGCCCGGAAGCTGCTCACCAGCGATCTTATAGAGATCCGGGATCATAAGAAGAAGACCCTGAGAAGCTGTATAAGTTGTTGTTAATGCACCTGCTGCAAGGGAGCCATGTACGGCACCGGCAGCACCTGCCTCGGACTGCATCTCAGTAATCTGTACCGGCTGTCCGAACATGTTTGTTCTTCCATCGGTTGCCCATTCATCGGTAGCTTCCGCCATCGGAGAAGAAGGGGTAATCGGGTAGATGGCTGCTACATCCGTAAATGCATAGGAAGCATGAGCGGCTGCATGGTTACCATCCATGGTTTTCATTTTTCTTGCCATAGTTGATTTCCTCCTATAAAGTGTATAAATATGTAAATATTTATTTAACTAGCTTGTGTCCTGCATACACAGAACATCTATAGATTATTATAGCAATTTTTCCCTAAAATGCAAATCAAAAACACTGGAATCATGTACCAAATCATAAACAATATTAAAATTTCCGTACCATCTTTCCACATTATGGAATATTATCCGCATTGTGAGAATAGTTATTTGGTTAGTTCTAAGAAACTAATATTTCAGCTCCGAGTTAGCTTTGGCAAACCAATACATCAATAAAGACCTTTCATTTTGATATGTATTTCCTTTAAATAAAAAGTGGCAATCCAGGAAATGTATTTTATTCCTGTTCACCACTTTTTTATATAAAGTAAGGATTTAATTTTCCATGCACTCAGCTGACCAGTTTTTTCAGCCACGGATAATCCGTTCTATGTGACAGACTCGGTCTCTTACCGGCAAGTGAAATCCTCTTCTGTCTCTTACTGCCCATTCGGAGAAATCAGCCCCATGTCAGATGGTGCCTGGTTCGTCTCCGCCGCAGCCGCCGTCGTGGCCTCGTTCACATATCCTGGACCATAATTCTCGCCCGGGGATGGCACTGCCGTTGTCGGCGCAGCTGTTGTCTCCAGTGCCGTCGTCGCCGCCGCTGTTGTCTCTGCAGGTGCTGCTGCCGTTGTCTCTCCCGCTGCCTCAGAGGACGCAGCCGATGCATCGGCAGATGCAGATTCTGTCGCTGCCACAGTACCGGAAGTGTTGCGCTTGATGGTCGCCGCCTTTCCGGTGTAGGTGCTGTTGTGGAGAAGCACATCGCTCACAACCTGTCCGTTCTTCTTCGTGATCAGCTTTGTCTGCCATCTGCTGCCCGGAGTTGCCGCTTTCGCAACGACCTCTACACCCGGCTCCAGTGTTGGATCCTCGACGTAGGTCGGTGTCGGCGGATCCAGCTCCTTAATCTTCTCAGAATGCATGGAAACAGTCACGCCGTCTTCCAGAATCGGATTTCCGTAGATGGATACCGTCAGTGTCTGGTTGGAGTATGCCGCCTTGATTCCCACTGCAGTCTTTGAGTTGTTTACAAACCGCAGATCCGGACCGGCATAGCCGTCGTAGCTGACCATTGCATCCTCACCGGGAGTTACATAGGACGGCTCGTAGGTATGGGCATGGCGCTCAGTGGTCTTGAGACCTGCGAATACGACCGCATTGTAAAGAGTCGAGGACACCTGGCAGACACCGCCGCCCGGTTCCTGTACCACAACGCCGTTTGAGTAGGCGCCCGCCGGTTTGTAACCTTTTTCCGTTGTACGGTTTCCCGTCATCTTATTGAAGGAGAATTCCTCGCCAGGCTTAATGATCGTTCCGTTGATCGCCGCGCAGGCAAGACGGATATTCTCATTTCTGTCCTTGTTTGTCGTTGTCTTTGTCGTGTAGGTTCCGATGCGCTTAAAATTTTCCCGCGCCTGGGCCTCCGTGATCTCCGGCTGGACCTCGTCTGCTGTCGCCGTGATCGTCTTATTGTACTCTCCCGCCTTCATAGCAGAGAGAATATCAGATGTGAGTTTCTCCTGATCGATCTTCTTTCCGGTCTGGGCACCGGCAAATGTGAATTTATCGGATGCCTTATCATAAGTAGAGATCGATCCATTCTTCGGCTCCACATCCCATTTTGCGGCAAGCGCTTTTACTTCCACCTGAACCGCGTCATCGAGACCGTCAGTCTCCACGGTATAATCCCCGGATTCCTTCTTCGCAAATGCTTTTTCGATTACAGCGTCCACATTCGCTTCCATCAGGTTCGGGAGATCCGCGGTCTCATCGCCGAAGGAGACCTTCATCTCCCAGCCCATATCTTCCAGGACCTTCTTGATCGCCTCTGTTTTTGTCAGACCATGGACCTGGACTCCGTTCACAGTGATCTCCGCTGCCATCTCTGTCTCAGGCTCTGTCGTCTCTGTCTCCGATTCACTTTCCACGCTGGTTTTATCGTCTTCGGACCGCGCGCAGCTCTGAAAGCCCACCGCCGCACAGATCAGTAAGATCAGAACTCCGATCACGATCAGTACGATCTTTGCCATATCCGGTCCCTGGCGTCTTCCGCGCCGTCTTCCGGAACCTCCTCTTCTGGATCCGGTTCCCCGGCTTCTCGCATTCTGGACTGCCATGATGCGGTCCGCGCTGCTTGACTGGCGGAAACGTCTTCCGCCCGCTCTGCTGTTTCTGTATGTGTCACTCATTTCTTCTCACCTTTTATCTTAAACCATTGATGTTCTCTGCTCCGTCAGTTCAGTATTTCAAGGGTGCAGATATGCAGGTACTAGTATAGCATAATTTATAGAAAATGGAATAACAGAAATCTTAAATTTTATTCACAATTTTGTCTCAAATATGTTAAACTAGGTAACAGTTGGAAATTATTTCGGAAAGGATATTTATTATGAAATTAATAGATCTTCACATACACTCCACCGCCTCCGACGGCTCCTTAACTCCCACGGAGGTCGTAAACCGCGCCAACGATCTCGGTCTCACCGCAATGGCCCTCACGGACCATGATACCGTCGCAGGAATCGACGAGGCCCTTGAAGCCGCAAAAGATCTTGACATGGAGGTCATCCCGGGAATTGAGGTCTCCTGTATCTATAAAGGAAAAGAGATCCATATCCTGGGGCTCTACATTGATCATAAGGATCCGAAGCTGCTCTCCTTTCTAAAGGAAGCGTCCAGAAAACGCTATGACCGCAATATGGAAATGTTGACCGCATTTAATAAGGATGGATTTGAGATCACTGAGGAAGATCTCCTCTGCGGAAATCCCGGAACCGTCATCACCCGTGCTCATTTTGCGAGAGCGCTCTTAAAGAACGGATATGTAACTTCCGTTGACCAGGCTTTTAAAAAATATTTAAACCCGGACCGCCCATATTACCGATCCAGGGAACTTATCACCCCGGAGGAAGTTCTCGCGACACTTCTCGGCTCCGGCGGTTTCCCGGTTCTCGCCCATCCGCTCCAGTATAAGCTCGGCTGGGCCGGCACGGAGGAACTCGTCTCCATGCTCACTGACCATGGTCTCCGCGGTCTCGAGTGTTTCCACTCTTCCAATAACCAGGATGAGAGTGGAAAGCTCCGCAAACTCGCAAAAAAATACTCCCTCGCCCTCACTGGCGGCTCTGACTTTCACGGTGCCGCAAAACCCGATATCGAGATCGGTTCCGGCCGCGGTGGGCTTCGGGTTTCGGCGCTTTACCTGGATGATATCAAACTTTCTATGTTCATGGCTGGAGTGGGCAGAAGCTAAACAGCTATTGTTCTCAATATTTGCCGTACCGCCGCAGAGATCTTCGCCGCCAGCCTATGATCTCCCCCGCCGGAAGTTATTCCGACAACCGTATCGCCGTCTTTCGCGATTCCCGGAAAATAAAAATCACATTGATCCCGGTTTGACGCATTGTTTACCGGGATCTTTTTTTTGCGGCAGTCACAGACTATCTTTTCATTTACCTCCGGGGCTGCTGCTGCAAGAACAAATACAAATCGAGAAGCTTCTCCCACATTTCCCAGACTTTCAAGGTCCGTCTCATCATATCGTTTTTTCTTCCAGAGAACCTTTTCCCGCAGTTCCTCACATACTTCCGGAGATACAACAGTGATCTCGCACCCGAACTCCAAAAGCGTCCGCACCCTCCTCATCGCGATCTTTCCGCCGCCGACTACAAGCACTTGCCGCCCCTCAAGGTCCACAAACAATGGAAAATATGCCATTTTTTTCGATCCTTTCCCGGTTTTTGGTACATTTTCGACAGTCCGCCCTGCCTCCGCCAGATCTTTCCCATAAATTCCATAAAAATCCAGTTTAGATTGTTAAAATTTTATCTATTCCGTCGATTGTTTTTTCCTTACCCATCTGGTAGAATTCAAATCGTTAAAAGAAAAACGAAGTGACAAAGCAAAACAAGCGTAACTGGAATGAAAACAGGATTCGTAACAGCTGCCATGTATCCGCCCGGAGAACTGTCGGAGACAGCTTTCACAGGCAATGGCACTAAGAAGTTACAGCCAGTTACAATCACCTTTTAAGGAGGTAACGAATTATGAAATTAAAAATGAGAAACATTTCCAATCTTGATACATTTTTCAAAGTCATCAACCAGTGTGACGGCGCTGTTGAGTTAAGTCTTCCGGAGGGCGGAAGCGTAAACTTAAAATCCAAGCTCAGCCAGTACTTCTCAATGGCTACCGTATTTTCTAACGGCAGTATCAAGGAGTTAAGCCTCACCACTCACAACGATGAAGATTCCAAGCGCCTGATCCAGTACATGGTTCAGGGCTGCTAAGCAGATCACAATAAAGCTGTCCCCACCGCGCCAAAAGGCAGCGGCAGGTTTAGCCCGCCGCTAGTCGGCCATAACAAACCCTCTGGCGGCCAGACTGGAGAGCAATTCTTCCTTCCTTGCGAAGAAAGTTCCCTGTGCCATCTGGCTGCTGCCCCCGCCTCTCCCGGAGAGTTCCCCATTTAATTCCTTCGAGAGAGCGCGCATATCCTCGCTCTGGCTCCCCAGAACATAAGAGAATCCCCCATTCACACTTTCTGACAGAGCGAGGACAATCCCCCCCTTCTTACCTTCCAGCGCGAAATTCACAAAATGGCGGAGTTCCGTCATATCGAGTCCGTCTTCTATCCAGCAGATCTTGCTATTTCCACCGTTTAACTGATCCGCATAGATCTTCATGAGTTTTCTTGACATCTCCGAGCACTTTGCCTGCGTCATCGTCAGCTCATTTTTTACCTTTTCCACAGCATCCGCAGTCTTTCCAGCCTTTGCGGATAAAAGAACAGAGATCTTCTGAAGCTCTTCTCTCTTTTTCTCATAATCCATAACTGCAGCCTCACCACAGAGCAGGGAAATTCTCACGCCGCCCTTGTAGTGGATCATGGTCAGGAACTTTACAAGTCCGATCTCCCCCGTCGTCTTCACATGGGTACCACAGCAGGCACAGGTATCACCGCCAGGGATGCTGACGATACGGATAGCACCGGTGAGTTCTTTTTTGCTCCGATAATCCATATGGGCAAGTTCCTCAGCAGACGGGAATCCCGCATATATCTCCCGATCTTCCCAGATAATTCTGTTTGCCTTCTTCTCAATCTCCATGAGATCTTCCCACTCTAACAGGCCATTGAGATCGATGGTGATCTCCTCAGTCCCCATATGGAATCCCACATTGTCATACCCATACTTCGCGTGAATCAGCCCGGACACAAGATGTTCGCCAGAATGTCCCTGCATATTCTGGAATCTTCTGTCCCAGTTGATCTCACCTGTCACAGTCTCACCGACCGCAAGCGGCGCATCCGTATAGTGGACGATCTCTCCCTTTACATCATGGACTGCCGTTACATGCGCTCCGCCAAGAATTCCTGTATCATATGGCTGTCCGCCGCCTTCCGGATAGAATGCGGTCTGGTCCAGAGCCACCTCATATCCCTTTTTCCCTTTTTCGCAGGAAAGTACTTTCGCCTCGAATGTGCGGATATATGCGGAATCATAGAATAATTTTTTCATAATTCGTTTCTCCTCTTATATTTCTGCTAGTGTACCCAGGCACCGCTGCCGTCCACACGATATCCATCCGGAGTCACCGTGTTGGTCAGCAGGCTGCCATTTTCATCTGAAAAGTACCACTGGTCTCCAATTTCAAACCATCCTGTCGCCGCATAGCCGTCCGCGTTCAGATAGCTCCAGCCGGCACTGTCCGATCCTTTCCATTTATATAGACAGAAAGCTGCTGGATCGTCATCGTGTTTTTCATACTTTCTTCCCATCTCTTATAAAAATTGCTGCGGGTATCTTTGCTGACTTTTCACTTTCCCATCATACCACATGAAGCAGCAAAAGTACACTCACGTTCGGTCCATATAGAATTTTTCCTTCAGCAACTGCTTCTGCCGGGAATGAACTGCAACATTTTTCATCTTCAGAGTGAAAGTCTGACATGCCATGATGCATATACTGGAAGTGTAAAGATAATTCCGGAGGAATTAACATGAGTGATTTAGCTGCTACAAACTGTGGATGTGGATGCGATGCTCCGGCATCAGGATGCGGCGGATGCGGCAACAACATGATCTGGATCATCCTGCTCCTGTGCTGCTGCGGCGGATACGGACATAACGGCGGTGGATGCGGATGCGGCAACGGCTGCGACAACAGCTGTATCTGGATCATTCTCCTTCTCTGCTGCTGCGGCGGATGGGGAAATGGATGCGGTTTCGGCTGCTGACCGAATCGGCATCTCAAAAGACTGCGGGGCGGCTAACGGCCGCCCTTTCTGTTCGTTCTCTCTGTATTTTCTCCTTTCTGAGGTCTGTTTTCCTTTTTTCTCCTCTCGCACTCCTCATCGATCTCGTAGACAGCATTTCCATCTATGACAAGTCTTCCCACGTTTTCTCCTCCCTGGGCTGGAGCCCCTTTCCCTATATTTTATTCCCCTGTCCTCTTTTCCGTGCATTTTTCGCATGAATCCGCCGGTCCTCTCATATATTGTCACATGCAGGAGGTCCCAATATGAGTGAAAAAGATTTAAAGCTGACCGACCTGGACTATGCCACAGGTGATCATCACTTACAGATGATGAAGGCCGCTCTTCCCTATCTGGATATCAGACGGCAGCGGTCTCTCTCCATGTTCATCCGTGCCAGGGAGATGATGCACACCATGGAATTTTTCCGGGAGAACGATGACGGGATGATGAGCGTATGTTCCCTGGAGTCCCCGAACCCATCCGTCGAAGATATGCTGAGTGCAGTCCGCCCATATGCAAATAAGGCGGAACAGGATACCATCGATATGATCTCTCGCTTTCTTGCCAGCCGCCGCGGACGATCCGGTTCCGGGCTCACTCCGGAACAGCTGTTTTCCATTCTTCCCCCGGATATGCAGGCACAATACGAAACCCTGCAGTTAGTCATGCAGAGTTTTGCCCCAGGAGGATCTGCCCATGGAACAACATGATCAGGAAAGATCCTGGAAATCAGATCCGCGGCTCCATCACATGGATGCGAAAAAGATCGCTTTACTGGCTTCCTTCGCCGATGAACTGGCCGCAGCCCCAGAAGCTCAAAGAATGAATCTATTTTTAGATCTGCACAGGAAGATGCGGCAGTCCAATCTGGTTTTTTCCAGCGAGGAGCGGGATCTGCTCTTTTCCATCCTGACAGAAAATCTGTCGCCGGATGGCAGAAAGAAGGCAGAAATGATCCGTCGCCTTGCCGGACAGTTCCCGCCAAAATAAGGCGTATCCTGTTCCAGCAAAATTTTGAAAAGTCTGCTGCGGGCAAAGCCATCAGGTGCATATAGTCAAAAAGATCCCTGGAATTTCGTCACCAGTGTGTGTGATTCCAGGGATCTTTTAAATTTCGTTTTACTGAAGCATAACTCCGGCCATATCCGCAGGTCCCTCTGCGAAACGGTACGTCGTTCCATCTATCTTCCGCTCTCCTGTCACCATCGCTCCGGAGGCGTCGAGATAATACCATCTGCCTGTGCCTGCATCCTGATACCAGCCGGTGATCATATATCCACCTTTGTCAAACCGGTACCAGATTCCGCCTTATATGCCACAGTCCACTTCGCGGTTCCATCCGCAGTCCACACAGGGTCTAATGGAACACAGATGCTGCGGTTTAGCGGAGCCATATCCACGCAGAGCCAGATCACTTCTTTATCGTCGTAATCGCTGGACTCATAACGGTAAAAATCGGAACCTTTAAGGTCAAAATACGATTTTCCTTTTTTGCGGAATTCTTAACCGTCATCAGCCGTCAGTTCGATCTGGAGGCGGGCACAGTAGGAAGAATTCCAGTTGTCGGTATCACTGTCGTTGATAATCTCGCAATCTCCCACAGAATATCCGGTTCCAAGATTCGTGATCTTCACATATCCATCTTTCGGACGAAACGACTCAAATTTCAGCTTTACACGTTCGATCTTCACCGGATCGCTCTCTGCCGCCAATGCGGTAAATGACCAGATCGCACAGAGACATACAGCCATTAAAAGCCTTTTCCATATCTTCATCAGAAATCCACCTCTATGCTAGTTTTTCCTTCTTTGACAATAAAATCGAGTAGGAGGCGGTGGCTAACCGCCGTCCTCTCACAGCACCGTACGTACC
>ERZ1673736.263-NODE-263-length-88579-cov-7.122125_pt1 | contig 88579 bp, 72 predicted proteins | sample MGYA00580212_ERZ1673736 | MGnify/ENA primary metagenome ERZ1673736 (study PRJEB41218, sample SAMN15661752) | gut metagenome | host: Homo sapiens | place: Canada: London | collected 2015-08-20/2019-03-30 | study: EMG produced TPA metagenomics assembly of...
AAAGCTATAGTATTCTGTAGTTTTTTGACCTAAAAGAGAGGGATCGAGCATCAGGCAATTCCCATCATGCCTGGTGAGAAGCGCACCGCTTTGCCTTATCTTCATAGAGGATAAAGAAAATCGGCACTTTTTGTCCATGACTATATTGGTTATAAAAAGATACTGCGGCGCGCGGGTTCCAACGCGGCGTTCACCCTTCGTTGAGCTCGGTGATGTTGTAAAGCTTGGGCATTTGAGGCATCTTGCCGAGGTAATCGTCGATCTCCTGCTGGGAGGCGTCGCTTGAAGGAGGCTCGATGCTCTGAAATGCGGCACGGGCATCGGAATAGGCCTCGTATCGTTCGTAGAAATCGGGCACCGGAGCGATGCGGTACGTTTTCGTTTGCATGGAGCCGTCGGCGAACGTGGCGGTGAGCTTCAATCGGGAGGTCGAGATTTCCCGAGCCGCGCCTTTTTCGATGGCGGTATTCAGCTGCCTGCTCGCTTCGAGCGAGTTTTTGCCGGCAAGGGCCAATTCGTACGCTTCCTTCCCCTCTTCGGGAAGGGGGAAGCCGATGTAGATTTCTACGATACGCTGGTCGTCGATCGACTCCTGATGGTCGTAGTCGAACGTAACGGACTTGGTGTAATTGAACACGTGCTTGCCGTTGTCGTGCTGCTCGGCGGTGACGGTGTTATCGATGATCTCGAAGTAGCTGCGCTCGCCTTCGATTTCGTAGGTGACGGATTCGATGTTGTTCCCGACGCACCGCACAGGGAAATGATACTTGTATCCAGCCCATTCGTAGCTCCAGAACGTGTCGTCGGCTGGGTTGTACCAGGGACCGCTGTAGCCGCCGCCTCCCGTGAAGTCTTGGGACTCCAGCTCTACGGTTTTCCCCGGTCCGAACCCGCCGGGGCCGTTGATCGCGAAAGCCGTTGCGCCGATTCCCGCGACCAGCACGAGGCAGGCGGCGACGGCGAACCCGAGCGCCGAGCGTCGCCTGACCGACGCGCCTGTTCGGACGGTTGTCCGCACGGTTTTAGCGCTGCGGCCCCGGCGCCTGCCCGCTTCGCTCAGGGTCGCTTGCTTCAGCTGGTCCGGGACGTGCGTTCCTCGCATCATGGTGCGGTACTCATCCACGGTTGGGCGTGGGCCGGGGTTGCGGGGATCGGTCACGGTTCGGCTCCTTTCGGCATAGGGGGTCGCGGCAGCTTGCAAGGCTCGACTCGCGTTGGCCGCGGTCGTCTTCCAGCATGTTCCGCAACTGCTCGCGGGCGCGGTGGAGGCGGGTTCGCACGGTGCTGGGTCGGCATCCCGTGATGCGCGCGATCTCTTCGGTGGCGTAGCCCTCGACGTAGAACAGGTGCACCGGGATGCGCAGGTCGGGCGGCAACGCGCCCACGACCTCCCAGATGTCGGCGTCGAACGCGTCGGGGGCGGGGATGTCGGCATGCTCCCGCGTGAAGCCTTCCGTGCGGCGGTTCCAGGTCAAACGCGCCAAGTCGCGGCAGCGGTTCACCGTGACGCGCAGCAGCCAGGCTTTCAGGTGCTCGTCGCTTTCGAACGCGGTGTCGTGTTCCAGCAGGCGCATGAACACGTCCTGGAACACGTCGTCGGCGTCGCTGGGCGAGCCGGTCTGCGCCAGCGCGACGCGATACACGACATCGCCCCACGCGTCCATGGCTTCGAGCAAGAACGCGTCGGATCGAAGCGGTTTCGGGCTGTCGCGGGCTGCGGCGGGCTGGTTTTTTCGCTGGAACGGCAAGCGCATGCATTCACCTCTCTGGTAACAATACGGGCTAGGGTGCGGGATTGTTCTGAGGAAGGCGAAAAAGTTCGTTTGAGCGAATGCGCTTCGCGGGCGGCGTGCGCGCAGCCTCGAAGCCGCGAAGGCTGCGCCGATGGCCCAGAACGGGAAGGAAAGAGAGCGCCGCGCAGGGGAGGGGTGGCTGCGCGGCGCTTCTTCCTAGGGAAGGGTCAAAGCGCCGATGCGGTACGTTGCCGTGGTGCGACCGCCGTAAGAGGTGTTGCGGTAGTGGTACGAGAACGTGGGGTCGGCGAGGTCGCTGGCGACGACGACGTGCAGCACCGTGAACGTCTTCGTCTCGCCGGGCTGGATCGGCACGAAGAACGGGTTCCCGTTCCAGCTGTCTATCGGATGTTCGATGCCGCTTGTCCACAGCGGCCAAGAAGGCTCGCTTTGGGCGAAGAACTGCTCTCCGCCCATCTTCTTGACGGTGCCGAACCAACCTTGCGTTGCGTCGGCGTACAGCGTCTTGTCCGACGTGTTGCGCACCGTGATGTCTATGGCCGCGTACGCGTATCCGTCGCTCGGCGCGCCATTCTCGTCGAGGGTGAATCCACCGTTCGCTTTGAAGAACTTGTTGGAGTCGTCGAGGTCGCCCGGATTGGGGAGGGCGAGGTTCTCCAAGCGCACCTCTGTGGGAAGCTGCGTGGCGACGGTACCGTTCGTGCAGGTCAGCAAGCCTTCGGTTGATCCGCCCGATGCCTGTTGATCGTCGATAACGTTGACGGGGAACCGCACGTCGATCGCCTCTCCCAGGCGCAGCGGGTTCTTGCATACCACCCACGTGTCCTGGGGCGTGACCGCCTCGTCCGGCTCGGCGGACGCGGGTTCGACGGCGGGCTGGGAGGCCGGTTCGGTGAGCGGGCGGTCGAGGCTTTGCAGCTGCTCGCCTTCGAACGGGAAGGGCTCGCAGTTCTCCTCGGCCACCGTGCCGTACAGGGTGTGGATCCAGGTGTATCCCTCGCTGCGCTTGTTCAGCCTCTCCTGCACGTCGCCTTCGAACGGGTCGACGATCTGCGGGATCAGCTCGAGTGCGGGCGTGCCGTTCGTCTCGGACGGCACGAGCTTCGCCTTCACGTCGGCGGCGGTCAGCTCGATGGACTTCGTGGCGTGGCTGCCGTCGGCCTTTTCGATGGTGACGGTGAGCGTCGCGCCGTCCAGCGTGTCGATGTAATCCTGGTAGCCGGTGACCGCGCCGGCGTCTTCGTTCGTCCACAGCCCGAAGCAGTAGTCGGACAGGCGCGAGCCGATCTCGTCGTTCACGGGCAGATCGACGGTGCTTCCCAGCCGTTGGTAGCACTTCACGCCGACGGTCTGGTTGTCGGGCTGCTCACTTTCGCTGAGGGAGCTGACGGGTTGCACCAGGTCGTAGGCGCCGAAGAATGCCCCTTCGCCGATGGATGCCGTGCTCCATTGCTGCGCTTCGGCCCAGCGATCGGGGTTGCTCGCCGTCTGGAACTCATCGTAGGTGTAGCGGTACAGCTCGCCTTTGTCGATGTGCGCCTGCACGCGCACGATGTCGTCGCCCTCGATGCGGAACATGCAACCGGTGTACACGCCTTTTTCGGCGTAGCGGTCGTCGGGCGGCACGCGGAACAGGATGTCGGCCTCGAACAGGATGCGCCCGTCCTCGCCCATGGCCAGCAGCGAGTTGCCCGAGGCGCCGTAGGCGTTGATGGCGAAGCCCAAGGGCCCCGCGTTCTTGGCGAAGCGGGGAACGGCCAGCGACAGCCCGACGAGCACGGCGAGTAACAGTAGGCATGCCGCAACCGCGAAGCCCCGGAAGCGGTGTCTCTTGACGGAGAACGGCGTCGGCGCAGGACCCGCCTGATGGCGGGGCGCGGCGGACCCGGTTGCTCCGGTCGGTCTGGTTTGCTCGCTCTGCTGGCTCTCGATGCGGTCGAGGACGGCGCGCGAAAGCTCGCGCGGTGCGTTGGCCCTGTTCATCAAAGCGGCGTATCGGGTCAAAGGGTCGTCAGTCATGGGGCACCTCCTTTCGCTGGTCGCGGTGCGTGCGAGGGTCGGGTACGACGGACGGAAGCGCGGCATGCGCTCCCGTCCGCTCGCTTTCGCGCGTCAACAGGTCTTTCACCCGCGCGCGGGCGCGGGACAGCCAGGTGCGCACAGTGGCGGGCTGGCTGTGCAGCATGCGGGCGATCTCGTCGGTGGTGTAGCCCTCGACGTAGTGCAGGTGCACGGACGAGCGCAGGTTGTCGGGCAGCTGGCCCACCGCGTCCCAGACGTCGGCGTCGCGCGGGTCGCGCACGAGCTCGGCGATGTCGTCTCGTACGGGATCGAACGCCACGGTGTGGCGGTTCCAGTTCGATTTCGCCAGGTCGCGGCAGCGGTTGATGGTCACGCGCAGCAGCCACGCCTTGAGGTGCTCGGAGCTGGTGAACTCGGTGGCGTCGCCGTACAGCCGCATGAACACGTCCTGGTACACGTCCTGGTACACGTCCTCGGCATCGGCCTTCGAGCGCGTTTGGCTCAGCGCCAGGCGGTACACGGCATCGCCCCAATCGGCCATGGCGCGCGCCATGAAGGCCTCCGTGCGATCCGGCTGCGCGTCGTTCTCTGCGGTCATCGATCCACCCCCCTTACCCAAGCATACGAGTGGGAGGGCGCGATTGTTTCAACGATTTCGGAGTTTGCGGAATCTACGCGAGAGCCTCGCCGGGACGGATCCGCCGGCCGCGCCTCGCGCTCGAGTGGCGGACTGCGTAAAGCGCGGAACGGAAAGGGGATCCGGAAATGCAGCAAGGCCGCGTGCAGGACGCGGCCTTGCGGGTGCGAGCGTCGCTCGCAGATGCTATGGAAGCGGTTACTCCACGCCCACGATGACGTCGGTGGACTTCACGATGGCGAGCGCGGCAGCACCCTCGGCGAGACCCAGATCCTCGATGGCCTCGTTCGTGATGGAGCCCATGATGCGTGCGCCCTCGGGGGTCTCGATGGTCACATGACCGTTCACGGCGCCCTTCTTCACGGACGCGATCGTTCCGGCGATCTGGTTGCGGGCCGAGATGCCCTGGATGCGCTCGGAGCCGGCGGCGAACATCACGTTGCTGGCCTTGATGATGGCCATGGCGTCGGTGCCCTCTTTGAGGCCCAGATCGTTGATGGCTTCCATGGTGATGTCGGCTTTGATCACGGTAGATCCCAGGTCGATGAAAACGACGCCGTTCACGGCGCCCTCGGCGATGGCGGAGACGGTGCCCTTGAGCTGGTTGCGAGCGGATATCTTCATAGCAGGTTCCTTTCGTTGGGGGCTTCCGGCTTCTGCGGAGCCCGTTCGACATGGTCACAGTGTCGCGGGTTCGGACGCGGTGTGGAAGAAGTCCGTGGGAAATGACCCCGGTTCGTGTCATTTCGTTCAAGCTCGTGCATTCTCGTGTACGAAACCATGCGAATCCGTGGAGGGGTCATGAAGCTTGTGCGTTGCGCCACGCCCGATAGGGTTTATACTGAGACGAAGATTATATGTGCATGGGGATGATTTCGAGAATGGGTGACCGTGCGGTATCTCGTGGACGGCCGCAACGTGACAAAGCGCGATCCCGCGACGAGCGGGCTTGCGATCGCCGATGCCGTACGACGTGGGCATTCCGGCGAACGCGAACGAGATCAACCGCGAGTTGAAGAAGCTGTGGGGTATCGACGACTGACGGAGGAGGCGGCATGCGCAACGACGACGCGTTGACGGCGGACGAGGTGGCCGGCTTGCTGCAGGTGAGCCGCAGCTCGGTCTACAAGTTGGTGAAGGCCGACGAGCTGGCGTCGTACCACGTCGGCCGCAAGATGCGCTTCACCATGGGCGACGTGGAGAACTACATCGCGCGTTCGAAGCGCGCGAAGACCGCTGCGGTGACGGCTGCCGCCGTGCCGTGCGCGGCCGTGTCGGCTCCGGCCCCTGCCCCGACTGCGGTCTCGGCGTCCCGATCGGGTTCGCAGTCGGCCTCCGGCCCATTCGTGCTGGCCGGCAACGACATCGTGGGCGACATCCTGGCGAACTACCTGGGAGCCACGAACACCGCGGTGGACCGCATCTACGAGGGCAGCTACAACGCGCTGGTCGACCTGTACCGAGGAAAGGTCCACGCGGCGCTCACGCATCTGTACGACGGCGAGACCGACTCGTACAACGTCGCCGCGGTGAAGCGGCTGCTGCCGGGAGTCCCGCTGAAGGTGGTACGCCTTGTGCGCCGCCGCCAAGGGCTCATCGTGGCGAAGGGCAATCCGAAGAGCCTGCGCACCTGGGACGACCTGCTGCAGCCGGGCGTGCGCCTCGTGAACCGCGAATGCGGGTGCGGGTCGCGCATCCTGCTGGACGAGCAGCTGGCGCGCCGCGGCGTTTCGGGGGCGGCCATCGAGGGCTATGAGCGCGAGGCGAATTCGGCGTTGTCGATGGCCTCGTTCGTCGCTCGGGGCGCCGCCGACGTGGGAATCGGTGCGGAACGCGTGTTCCACCAAGTGGAAGGCGTAGGCTTTCTCCCGCTGCAAGACGAGTGGCTCGACATCGTGCTGGCGAAGCGTCCCGGCTGCGAGCGCACAGTCGATGCCATCGCGAAGCTCGCCCGCACGCGCCCCTTCCGCGAAGAGATCGGCTCCATCGTCGGCTACGACGCCTCCCGCATGGGGGAAGTGGTATTCGAGCGGTAGCCTTCGCCCCTGCTGGGCGCAAACGGGCACCCATGACAATTTCGATGGTTCTTAGCGTGCTATTTCGGCTTCGTCGCGAAACGTGGCCAGGCCTTTTCCCGAGAATGCGAAGGGCGGGGGCGCTTTCGGCGGTCGATTATTGTCATGGGTGCCGTTTTTGCGTCCAGCATTTCCAGTCGCGTGGTGCCGAGCAGCTGTGATCGCAGCCTGATCTGCTTGAGTTCCCAGTCGTGCGCCCGCGAGCGGCATCTCGTTCCCAGCCGTTTCGCCATCGCGTGGGCGACCTTGTCCATCTCCGACCTCGTGTGCAGCTGGTCGCTCGAAACGGTGATGACGAGGATGCCCGCGTACGCCAACGCGGTTCTGCGGGCCGAGTCCTTCTCCTGCTCGGCCTCGCCTGCATGGTGAAGCCGACTGTCGTATTCGACGTCGAGTTTCGCGTCGGGCCAAAACAGGTCGCAACGGCATGTTCCGCCCACGTTCCGCCCCCGAGCCTTCTCCGAGATGCGCACAGGGTGGTTCAACGTCGGTTGCGGGAATCCGTATCCGCCGAGGCGTCCTGGAAAGCTGCTGAGTATGGATAGCTGCGACTCCTTGGGCGATTCGGAGTTCGGCAGGATATGCGGGACGGCTTTCCGCGCCGTGTCGACTCCGTTGAGGTTTCGAGCGCGAGAGAGGAACGATTGCAATTTCGACGTAGACGTCAGGGGGAGTTGGTCGGACATCATGCCGGCGTCCGACGAGGCTGCCAGGCGATAGCTTCCGCAGAGTTTGTAGCCCGTTTCGACAAGGCTCGCGAAAGCGGCCGTGCGGGCTTCGAGCAGCAGGCACAGTTCGGGCGAGGCGACGAACACCCCGTCGCCCACGTTGACGAAAGCCGATGAGGGAATCCTCCGGTCGAACACGCTGCAGGTTATGCGTGCGGTGCGCACGCGTGAAAGCGTGTTGGGGACGATAAAGTGCGCGGGGTTCGCGTGTTGCGATGGGCGCAAAAGGCCACCCATGGCAATTCTGATGGTCGTGGAGATCTGCGTTCGCAGCGGAATCGCGGAAGCCCGGGGTCGGCGCGCGGGATGCGCTCGCGAAAGTGCACGTTGCTTGTGAAGGTGCCCGGTACGTTCGCGAAGGTGCGTGCCGCCTGCGCCCGCCTGCGCCCGCTCGTGTTCGCCCGCGCCGCCCGCGCAATCTTCGGTGACTTCGCCGTTCGATTGTGGGACAATGGGACGTGAACTATTCGAATTCGCGCATGTGAGGTATGAGAGCCATGTCTGCCCAGTTCAAGATCAAAGCGGCCGACCCCGCGTCCGTCGTGCGCCTGGAGCGCGAACTCGGTCTGCCCCGCTTCATCGCAGCGACGCTGGTCGCCCGCGGCATCGACAACCCCGCTGCGGTTCACCGCTTCCTCGCGCCGTCGCTCGAGCGCGACTGGCTGGACCCCTACATCATCCCCGGCCTGTCCGACGTGGCCGACGCGCTGGAAGCCGCCGTCAAGCGCGGCGACCACATCCTCGTGTTCGGCGACTTCGACCTCGACGGCATCTCGGCCACCACCGTGCTCACCCGCGGTTTGCGCGCCCTCGGCGCGCAGGCTACGCCCTTCATTCCGCTGCGTTTCGAGGAGGGCTACGCGCTGTCGCAGGCCGCCATCACGCGCGCGTGCTCGTTTGGCCCCGACTTCATCGTCACGGTGGACTGCGGCATCGCCTGCAAGGCGGAGGCCGCGGCCGTGGTGGAGGCGGGTCTGGGCCTGGCTATCACCGACCACCACGAGCCGGTGGACCTTGTGCCTGAAGGCGTGCCCGTGGCCGATCCGAAGTGCGACGCGAACTGCCCCAGCTCCATCCTGGCGGGCGTGGGCGTGGCCCTGAAGCTGGTGCAGGTGCTGGGCGGCCGTCTGGGCCAGCCGCACCTATGGCGCGACTTCACCGACTTCGCCACGCTGGGCACGGTGGCCGACCTCATGCCCATGCGCGACGAGAACCGCGCCCTCGTGTCCGACGGCATCGCGCGCATGAACGCCGCGCCGCGCCCGTGCATCGCCGCGCTGCTGGCCACCAGCGGCGCCGCCGACAAGCCCGTCAGCGCCACGAACCTCAGCTTCTCCGTCATCCCGCGCCTCAACGCCGCCGGCCGCATGGGCGACGCGCAGCTGGCGCTCGACCTGCTGATGACCGACGACTTCGAGGAGGCGAACCGCCTGGCCACGAAGCTGGAATCGGTGAACGACCAGCGCCGCGCCATCGAAGCCGAGCTGTCCGAGATCGCGAAGGCGCAGGCCGCCGAGATCTACCACGGCCAGCGCGCGCTGGTGGTGTCGGGCGAGAGCTGGCACGAGGGCGTGAAGGGCATCGTGGCAAGCCGCCTGGTGAACACGTACGGCGTGCCCAGCCTGCTGTTCACCATCGACGGCGACGAAGCGCGCGGCAGCGGCCGCAGCGTGGGCCAGGTCAGCCTGTTCTCGGCTGTGGAAAGCGCATCCGACCTGCTCACGCGCTTCGGCGGGCACGATGCGGCCGTGGGTGTCACGCTGCCGGCCGACAAGCTGCCGGAGTTCGAGCGGCGCCTGTGCGCCTACATGGACGCGCTGCCCGAGGGCGCGTTCCATCCGCTCGTGGAAATCGACTCGTGCGTCAGCCTCGACGAGCTGACGCTGGACAACGTGGCGCAACTGGACAAGCTGGCGCCGTTCGGCCAGGAGCATCCCGTGCCCGTGTACCTGGCGCGCGACGTGATGCTGGCGAACTGCCGCGCGGTGGGCGCCGAGAAGAACCACTTCTCGTGCTCGCTGTCCGACGGGCGCGCCACGGTGTCGGGCATCATGTTCCACTGCTCGGACATCGAATCGCTCATGCGCACCGACAGCGTGGTGAACGCCGCGTTCGAGGTGCAGATCGACGAATGGCGCGGCCGCAAGTCGGTGAAGGCCATGCTGCAGTCGCTGGCTCCCGCGCGCACCTGCGGCGCCCTGGAGGCCTGCCTCAACCCCGAGAACCTCAGCTTCGTGGCCGACCTGTACGCCACGAGCGACGCCGAGCTGTGCGCGAACGCGCCGCATCGCCCCGAGGATGTGGAGGCCTACGAGGCGGCCCGCGCGGCGAACCGCGCCTGCTGGGAGCGCAAGGCCGCGGAAGACCCCGCGGCGCTCGAGCAGGCCGTCGTGCGTGCCATCATCGGCGACAAGCCGCTGCACGACGCGCAGCGCGAGATCCTCGCGCATCTGCGCGCCGGGCGCTCCACGCTGGGCATCATGGCCACGGGGCGCGGCAAATCGCTGACCTTCCAGGTGCACGCCGCCACGCGCGCGCTGGCGAACCACGAGGCCAGCCTGTTCGTGTACCCGCTGCGCGCGCTGATCGCTGATCAGGCGTTCCACCTGCGCGAGGCGCTGGACGCGTTCGGCATCGGCGTGATCACGCTGACGGGCGAGAGCACGCCCGACGAGCGCCGCCAGGGCTTCGCGGGCCTGGCCGACGGCACCTACGACATCGTGCTGACCACGCCCGAGTTCCTTGCGTGGCACGCCGACGAGTTCGCGGCCGCGGGCCGCGTGCGCTTCGTCGTGGTGGACGAGGCGCACCATATCGGCCTGGCGAAGGCGGGCCAGCGCGTGGCCTACGCCACCATCGGCGCCGCCATTGCGAAGCTGGCCGAGCCCGGCGGCGAGGCTCCCGCGGTGCTGGCGCTTACGGCCACGGCCGACGACGAGGTGGCGGCCGCCATCAAGCGCGAGCTGCCGGTGGACGCCTGCGTGTACGACCCGGCTTCGCGTCCCAACCTCGAGGTGGACGACCAGCGCAACCTCAAGAACCGCGACGACTACCTGGCGAATCTCATCGCGTCGGGCGGCAAGACGGTCATCTACGTGAACTCGCGCGAGCAGTCGGTTGCCGTGGCGCGCGCTCTGCGCAAGCGGGTGCCCCAGCTGGCGCCGCTCATCGGCTTCTACAACGCGGGCCTCGCACGCGCCGAGCGCAAGCGTATCGAAGAGCTGTTCCGCACCGACGCGCTGTCGGTGCTGGTGGCCACGTCCGCTTTCGGCGAGGGCGTGGACATCCCCAACATCCGCCACGTGGTGCTGTACCACCTGCCGTTCAACGAGATCGAGTTCAACCAGATGAGCGGCCGGGCGGGCCGCGACGGCAAGCCCGCGGGCATCCACCTGCTGTTCAACCGCGGCGACTGCTCGCTCAACGAGCGCATCCTGCGCGATATGACGCCCGACCACGACTGCCTGGCCCAGGTGTACCGCCGCCTGCGCAGTCTGCAGCGCGAGATGGGCGAGTGCTTCTTCACCATGGGCAACGCCGATCTGGCCGCGGCGGCCAGCACCGATGCGTTCCCTATCAGCCCCGCCTCGGCAGCGTGCGGCGTGGCGGTGTTCCGCGAGCTGGGGCTCATCGAGACGCACACCGCGTTCGGCGCCGACGGCATGGCGCGCTCCATCCACGTGGTGGAGACGCAGGACAAGGTGGAGTTGACGGACAGCGTACGCTACCGTGAAGGTTTGGGGGAGCGCGAGGTGTTCCACGCGTTCCGGGACTGGGCGATGAAGAGCGATTCTGCTACCCTCCATATACGCGTGTCGCGGCCCATTTTGCCGGGTGACGCGGCGGGCGACGCGCGCGAGCGCTAGGGCATAGGGAGGACGACCAAAATGGGCAAGAACAACCATGAGGAGCTACTGGGCGGCGCGCCCGAGGCGACGTCGAACAAGCAGACCGTGGAGGACAACCTGCTGGGCCGGCCGCACGTGGCCGAGAAATCGTTCGCGCCCGAAGCCAAGAAGGACGCCCTCGCGCCGAAGACGCCCGAGGAGCGATTCGCCGAGCTGCAGCGCCTGACCTCGGTGTACCTGTCCGAGGACGACGAGGCCATGCTGGCGAAGGCCTTCCGATTCGCAAGCGAGGCGCACGAGGGCCAGTGCCGCAAAAGCGGCGAGCCGTTCGTGGCACATCCCGTGGAGGTGGCCATCATCCTGGCCGACTTGCGCATGGATGTGGAAACGCTGTGCGCAGCGCTGCTGCACGACACCGTGGAGGACACCAGCGTGACGCGCGACCAGGTGGAAGCGGAGTTCAATCCCCAGGTGGCACAGCTGGTGGAGGGCGTGACGAAGATCACGCGCATCGAGGTGGAAAGCCTCACCGACGAGCAGGCCGCCACCATCCGCAAGATGTTCGTAGCCATGAGCAAGGACATCCGCGTCATCGTCATCAAGCTGGCCGACCGCCTGCACAACATGCGCACGCTGGGCGCGCTGCGTGAAGACCGCCGCATCTTCAAGGCGCGCGAGACGCTGGAGATTTACGCGCCCATCGCGCACCGTCTCGGCATCAACAACATCAAGTGGGAGCTCGAGGACCTGTCGTTCTACTATCTGGAACCGAACAAGTTCAAGCAGATCAGCCGCATGGTGACTGAAAGCCGCTCTGAGCGCGAGGGCTATCTCGACCAGATCATCTCCATCTTGCACGACGAGATGGAAAAGGTGAACATCCAGGCGCAGATCATGGGCCGCCCGAAGCACCTCTACTCCATCTACCAGAAGATGACGAAGAAGGGCAAGGGCTTTTCGGAGATATACGACCTCATCGCCGTGCGCGTTATCGTGAAGTCGGTGAAGGACTGCTACTCGGCTCTGGGCGCGGTGCACACGCTGTGGCATCCGATGCCCGGCCGTTTCAAAGATTACATCGCCATGCCGAAGTTCAACATGTACCAGAGCCTGCACACCACGGTCATCGGGCCGGCGGGCCGTCCGCTGGAGGTCCAGATCCGCACCGAGGACATGCATCGGCAAAGCGAGTATGGCGTGGCGGCGCACTGGCGCTACAAGGAGAAGGGCGGCAAGAGCGGCGACGCGCTGGACCAGCAGCTGGCGTGGCTGCGCCAGATGGTGGACTGGCAGGACGAGTCGCAGGATTCGCGCGAGTTCCTGAAGGACCTGAAAGTGGATCTCGCGCCCACCGAGGTGTTCGTGTTCACGCCGAAAGGCGAGGTTATGAGCCTGCGCGCCGGTTCGACGCCGGTCGATTTCGCCTACGCCATCCACACCGAGGTGGGCAACCACTGCGTGGGCGCGAAGGTGAACGGCGCCATCGTGCCGCTGACCTACGAGCTGCAGCTGGGCGACCGCGTGGACATTCTCACGCAGAAAAGTGCCAGCCCTTCGCGCGACTGGCTGGGCATCGTGAAAACGCCCAGCGCGCGCAGCAAGATCCGCTCGTACTTCAGCAAGGTCAGCCGCAGCGACGATTTGCAATTCGGCCGCGACAAGCTGACCCGCGAGATGCGCAAGCACGGTCTGGGCATATCCAGCGCCCAGTCGATGCGCGCCCTCAAGTCGGTGGCCGACCACATGGGCTACAAGGACGCCGACGACATGCTCGTGCACATCGGCACCGGCAAGGAAAGCGCCCAGCACGTGGCGAACCGTCTGCTGAAGATCCTCGTGGACAAGGGCCACGAGGCCGAGACCGCCATGGACTACGTGGCAGGCGACATGTCCACCGGCAAGATGCCGCCGATGCTGACCAGCGTGAAGGCGCCGAAGAAGCACGAGGCGCACACGTCGAACGGCGTGGTGGTGAAGGGCGTGGACGACGTGCTGGTGCGCCTGTCGCGGTGCTGCAACCCGGTGCCGGGCGACGAGATTCTCGGCTTCGTGACGCGCGGCCGCGGCGTGTCGGTGCACCGCGCCGACTGCCCGAACGCGCAGGATCTCAAGCAAACCCCCGAGCGTATCATCGAGGTGGCCTGGGAGAACGATCTGCCGAAGAACACGTCGTTCAAGGTGGAGGTGTTCTTGGACGCGCTCGACCGCATGAACCTGCTGCGCGACGTGGCCATCATCCTGTCGGAGCAGGGGGCGAACGTGCTGTCCAGCTCCACCACGTCGCATCGCGACGGCATGGTGGAGATGCGGTTTTTGTTCCAGGTGTCCGATATCAACCATATCGATATCGTACTGAGCAAACTGCGCGGCATCGAAGGAGTGTTCGACGCGCGCCGCATGGTTCCAAAGGCCGGCGGCGGCAAGAAAAAGACTAGGAGCGACGCATGACCAATAAGGTGAAGGGCACGTGCGTGCCCGTCGAGTACCTCGTGCTCGGCATGCTGGAGAACAACGTGTACATCATTTCCGACGGCAAGGCCACCATCGTGGTGGATCCCACGTGCAAGCCCGACGAGATCATCAAGGCGGCGGGCGGTTCGGTCGACGCCATCATCCTCACGCATCGCCATTCGGACCACGTGGGCGCTGCGAAGGAGCTGCGCGACAAGACCGGCGCCACGGTCATCGCCTCGGCCATCGACGCGCCCATCATTTCGGGCGAGAAGAAGCTGCCGCGCGACGACATGCGCTTCACGCCGTGCCCGGTGGATCATGTAGTGAACGACGGCGACATTCTCAAGATCGGCGACATGCCGTGGAAGGTGATCCTGACGCCGGGTCACACCGAGGGCGGTATCTGCCTGTTCATCGACCCGCGCTTCGGCACGAACCCTGAAGGCGCGCCGGTGCTGATTTCGGGCGACACGCTGTTCTGCGGCTCCATTGGCCGTACGGATTTCCAGGGAGGCGACATGAACGCTATGCGCCGCTCGCTGAAGCGCCTGGCCGTGCTGCCCGACGAGACGGTGGTCCTGCCCGGCCACAACAGCACCACCAAGATCGGCAACGAACGCAAAAGGGTGTTCGCTTACTACGCGTAGGGGGTCGCGGCTTACGCTCAGGAGACGGATTGCGCGCTCCGTGCCCTCAGGATGACCGAGTCTTCCTCCTCATGACCAGCGAAATCGCCAGGCAGGCGAGGGCGAAGGCGCCGAAGGCGGCAAATCCGGGGACGCTCGTGCTGAACAGCAGCGTCGATGCCGACAGTACGAGCGGCGGAAAGAAGCCGCCCAGGCCGCCCATCATGGCCACGATGCCGTTGGCAATCCCGGCTTGCTTCGTGAAGTACGCAGGCACCAACTTGAACACCACGCCGTTGCCGATGCCGCATGCGATGCTGACCATATAGATGCCCGCCAGGTACACGGGCAGCCCCGGTGCCGTGGCCAGCACCGCGGCGCCTGCGGCGAGGCCTGCGAACACGAGGGCCAGCAGCCGATAACAGTCGAACCGGTCGCCCAGCCAGCCGCCCAGCACGCGGATGGCGGCCGCCGCCACGATAAACACCGAGGTGGCCACGCCTGCCGACACGCCGTCCATCCCGTAGTGCGACGTGAGAAAGTTCGGCAGGTATACGGTCAAGGCTACGAAAGCGCCGAATGTCACGAAGTAGAACAGCGACAGGAACCACAGGCGCGCGTCGCTCCAGACGGCGCGCAGCTGCTCCATGACCGGCGTCTTCACACGCGGTTCGTCGCGATCGCCCAGCACGAAGTTCAGCACGATGAACGCCGCCAGCAGCACGAGGTACAGCTTGACGGCCATGCGCCAACCGAAGGCAACCGCGGCCACGGGCGCCAACCAGGTGGTCAGCGCCGTTCCCATATTGCCGAAGCCGTATACCCCGTTCACGAAGCCGTGGCGCTCCTTCGGGTAGTACTTCGGCAGCGAGGTGACGCCCACCGAGAACACCGCGCCGGCGATGCCCAGAAACGTCCCGCCTATGAGCAGCCCCTGATACGTGGTGGCCTCGCTCAAAAACCATACGGGCACCACGAGCACGATGAAGCTGGCCAGGAACACGGCACGAGCGCCGAACAGGTTCGCACAGTAGCCGAAGGGTACGCGCAGCACCGATCCCAGCACCACGGGAATGGCGGTGACGAGGGCTATCTGGTCGGGAGGGATATAGACGTCCTGCTTGATGTACGGAAGCAGCGACGACAGGATGACCCACACCATGAATCCGGCGATCAGATCCGCGGTCTGCAAGGGCAGCTGGAAGCGCCTTCTCATTTCGATTTCCTCCCCCCAGGCGTCGTCGAGCCGTGCTTGCGACGCGGCGACGCGGAAACCTCTTCTTGCGTAACGGTTACTTTATCACGTATCGATAGAGCGGGGGTTAACTCCTACCGATTGCAGGGGTTTTACCCGTAGGTGGTGCTGGGGCGTGACTTTACCTGTATTTTGCCGTTTCGCCCGTAATCCAACGTGAAAAGAGAAAAGAGCCCCTTTCGCTTTGTTAGATTTACGTTAAACTGGGGAATGCTGAACCTTTTTGCTGTTGTTGTCGAGAGGGATTTCGTGACCATAGAGTGGGCTTCGTTCATCGCTGGGCTCGCGTCCAACCCGATCCTCGTGGTTGTGACCCTGCTCAACATCGGCGTCATCGTCGTGAATGGGGCGACGGACGCCCCGAACGCGATCGCAACCGTCGTATCGACAAGGGCTATGAAGCCGAAGCCCGCCATCGTCATGGCGGCTGTCTGCAACTTCCTGGGGCTGCTGGTGGTTTCTCTGTTTACCGCCGCCGTCGCGCACACCATATTCAATATGGTCGATTTCGGAGGCGACTCCCAGCAGTCGCTCATCGCTCTCATGGCCGCCATGGTGGCCATTATCGTGTGGGGCACCGTGGCCTGGTATTTCGGCATTCCCACCAGCCAAAGCCATTCGCTGATCGCCGGCCTCACGGGCGCGGCCATCGCTCTGCAGGGCAGCTTCGACGCCATCAACGGCGCGGAGTGGATCAAGGTGGTGTACGGCATTCTTTTGTCCACGCTGCTGGGCTTCTTTCTGGGTTGGCTGAACTCCAAAGCGCTTGGACGCGTCTGCCGCAACATGGATCGCAAGAAGACTTCGCGCTTCTTCCGTTGGGCTCAGGTGGCCTCGGGCGCGGGCGTGGCGTTCATGCACGGCGCGCAGGACGGCCAGAAATTCATGAGCATCTTCGTGCTGGCCATCACGTTGGCCACGGGCGTGGGGCAGGCCGATCAAATGATCCTGCCCATCTGGCTCATGTTCTTCTGCGCGCTCAACATGGGGTTGGGCACCGCCGTCGGCGGCGAGCGCATCATAAAAAGCGTCGGCCTGGATATGGTGAAGCTCGAGCCGTTCCAAGGATTCGCCGCCAGCGTGGCAACGTTTTTCTGCCTTATGCTCTCCACCTTTGCCGGCTTGCCGGTTTCCACGACGCACACGAATACGACCGCCATCATGGGCGTGGGCGCAGCGAAGCGGAAAAGCGCGGTGAAGTGGGGAATTGCAATCGATATGGTGAAAACGTGGGTGCTGACGTTTCCGGGGTGCGGTCTGCTCGGATTCGCGTTCGCCCACCTGTTCTTAATGTTCTCGTAAAGGAGGACCCTGTGGGCAAGAGGGACAAGTTCGATTATTTCGATGCGTTCGAGAAACAGACGGAAGTTGCCGTTCAGGAAGCCGAGCTGCTGATCGAGGCCATCGAAAGCTTCACCGAGGCGGAGCATCTCAAAGAGGTCATGGAGCGCGCGCACGAGCTGGAGCACAAGGGCGACGAGATCAACCACGCCATCTTCAAGACGGTTGCTACCGATTTCATCACGCCTATCGAGCGCGAGGACATCATCAACATGTCCCAGTACCTCGACAACATCATCGACTACATCGAAGACGTCATGCAACGCTTCTACATGTACGACGTGCATTTCATCCATCATGATGCGCTGGAGTTCGCTCACCTCATCAAGAAGAGCTGCGTGGCGCTGGACAAGGCCATGGAGGATTTCCGCAATTTCAAGAAGTCCAAGATGTTCAAGCAGCTCATCATCGACGTGAACGATTACGAGGAAGAGGCCGATCAGCTGTACATGACGGTCATTCGCAAACTGCATACGCACGACCGCGAGAACCCCATGCGCGTGCTGGTGTGGTCGCAGATATTCGACCGTATGGAGAAGTGCTGCGACTCGTGCGAGCACGCCGCCGACACGATGAACTCCATCCTGCTGAAGAACGTGTAACCGAAGGAAAGCGTGTCGAAGGGACGGGGGATTTGACACGCTTTTTCCCGTTTTGCGAGGCGCGGTGTCGCGAGCGTGTCAGATCCCCCGTCCCTTTGACACGCGCTGGACACGGTGGCTTGGTTTTAGCTTCTTGGCTCGAAGGGGTCGCGAGGTTTCTCTTCTTCGCCGCCCATGATGCGGTGGAGCTCCTCGCGGTCCACGATGATGCGGTCGCTGGGGTCGCTGGCTGCGGCGGTGCCGGCCGACGATCTGGCCGCTTGCGAGTCGGATGCGGCAAGCTTGTCGTCCTTGCTGCGCTCGGCCACGTACTCGCCGTTCATGCGCGCCCAGAACGCACGCAGCTTCTCGTAACCGTGCCGCTCCTTGTCGCGCTCCACCTTGCCCTTGGGCGGTCGCACGCGATTCGCCACCGAGCGTACCGGCTTCGATACCGCGCGGGTCACCACGTCGGAGTAGTCGCGCGGCGGCTTCGTGCGCCAGCCGAAGAATAGCGACGCGTAGCGCAGCCCCAGCACCAGCACCACGCAGGACAGCGCGGCGTAGTTGTCCAGGATGTGGTTCTGGCTCATCAACGCGTACACGATGCAGCCCACCAGCGCGGCGCTGCCGTACAGCGCGCCGGCCTGGAACGCCTCGGGCTCGCGGTTCATGCAGATGTCGCGCAGGATGCCGCCGCCCACGGCGGTGATGGTGCCCAGGATGATGGACGGGATGATGTCGAGCCCCGCCGACAGGCTCTTGCTCACGCTGATCACGGCCCACAGCGCTACCGACAGGTTGTCCAACAAGTCGACGATGGGGTCGAGATAGGTGGCCAGCTTACCGAAGTAGAACACCACCACGCCCGCGATGGCGCAGGCGATGATCAGCGTAGGCTTCTGGAACGCGTAGATACCGTAGTTCTGCAGCAGGATGTCGCGCATGATGCCGCCGGCCAAACCGGTGATGATGGCGATGCACGCCACGCCGAATATATCGTAGCGTGCGCGCACCGCGCTCATGGCGCCGGACAAGCCGCCGGTCAGCGCAGCGGCAAGCTCCAGCCAGAAGGGGATGGTGAGGGCGACGTCCAGCATGGGGCGCTTACGCTTCGTCGGCGGGCTGCGGCTGCGCGTCGGCAGCGCCGTCCTCGACCGACACCACGAGCGCCACAACGGGTTCGCCCGAGAAGTCTCGCTCGTTGGTGATGGCGCGCGCTGCTGCGAGATCGAATCCGTCCTCGTCGAATGCGAACAGGTTGTCTTGCGCTTTTCCCAGCGCCTCATCGAAGAGATCCCAGAAGCTTGCGGTGCTCATGTCTCCCGTGAACGGGTTCTCCCACGCCTCGCGGGCACGGTTGTCGAACTGGCTTTCGATAAGCGCGACGGGGCGGTGGCTCATCGACTTGTAGAACGAGAAGGGGCGCAGCAGTTCTTCGACGCGCCCGAAGAGGGCGCGCTTGCGGCCGGAGGGCGAGTAGAACACGCGCTGCGCCACGCGGAAGTCCTTGACGGCCGTCTCGAACAGGTCGGCGGGGACGATCTCGCCGTACACGGTGAGGGCGACGTAGGCGTACATCTTCGAGATGACGTGCAGCGCGAAGTTGCTGGCGTTGAGGATTTCGGCGGAGGGGTTGAACGTGGCGATGGTCTCGCCGCGCTTCTCAAACAGAACCAGTTCGTCCAGTTCGCTCTCGATCGTGCCGTGCACTTCGCTTCCGTCGGCGCGCGTCAGGCCTGGAACGCCGGCGTCGCACAACCGGTACTCGTGGAAGTACACGAACGGGTGCATCGTGGAGTCCAGCGTGTAGTGGCAGAGGAAACCCAACGCATAGGCGCGACCTACTTCACGCTCGGCGCTGTTGAGGATGCCGAGGGAGTTTTTGAGCGCGGTTAGAAGCTCGCTGGGCTTTTTATTGTGCATAGTCGAGCCCAGACGGTTGTGCGCGCGCAACTGCGGACTGAGCACCAGGTAAAACAGAGGGTCGGGGCCTTGGTTGCCCAACAGGAAGGCGTCGGCTTCGTCGCGCGAGCCGCCTATGAAGGTGTACAGGCGGTCGTAGACGTCGCGCCCGAAGAAGTCGTGGGTGATGAGTGCGGGCATGGGGATGACGCTCCGTTCTGACTTGAATTTTACCGGTGACGCTACGCGCTATCATATACAATGAGCGGGGACTTGTTAACCTTCGGTTTCGCACTTGTGAAGAAGGAATCCCAAGTTGACGCAAACGAGACGAGAGGCAAGGCCATGGCAGGCAAGCTGACCAAGCAGGAGAAAAGCTGGATCCTCTACGATGTGGGCAATTCGGCCTTCGTGCTGCTTGCGACGGCGCTGATCCCCGTGTATTTCAAGACGCTGGCAGAACCGGGTTCGTCGGTTGTGGTGGCGTGGGGCTATGCCGAGACGGTGGCGTCGCTTCTGCTGGCGCTGCTCATGCCGGTTCTGGGCAGCCTGGCCGACCTCAAGGGCAACAAGAAGAAGTTCTTCATCGGAACCGTGGGCACGGGCGCCATCGCCTTGGCGGCGCTGGGCATCCCGTCGGCTGCGCTGGCTTTCCTCGTGATCTACGTCGTCGCGTCCATCATGCTGAACGGCTCGATGGTGTTCTACGATGCGTTCCTCGTGGATGCCACCACCGACGAGCGTTACGACGAGGTGTCGTCGCAGGGTTACGCCTGGGGCTATATCGGCTCGTGCGTGCCGTTCATCCTGTGCCTGATCGTGGTGTTGGCAGGGCCCAGCGTGGGCATCCCTATGGACATCGGGATGAAGATCGCGTTTCTGATCACGGCCGTTTGGTGGGTGGCGTTCAGCGTGCCCCTTATCCGCGATGTGCATCAGACGCACTACAAGGAACGTGCTCCTCGCTTGATCCGCGACACGTTCGCCGGCCTCTTCCGCACGCTGAAACGTATTTGGAAGGATCGTCGCCTGCGCTACTTCATGCTAGCGTTCTTTTGCTACATCGACGGCGTGCACACCATTATAAAGATGTCCACAAGCTACGGCACCGACCTCGGCATCGATGCGACGCAGCTGGTTTTGGCGCTGTTGGTGACGCAGTTCGTGGCGTTCCCGTCGGCCATCGCCTACGGGCGTCTGTCCACAAGATTCGGCACGAAGCGCATGCTGCTGGTAGCTATCGGCGCGTACTTCTGCATCACGCTGTTCGCGGCGTTCTTCCTGCGCGAGGCCGCGGAGTTCTGGATGCTGGCCATCTGCGTGGGGTTGTTCCAGGGCGGCATCCAGGCGCTGTCGCGCAGCGAGTTCGGCAAGCTCATTCCGAAGGAGCACGCCAACGAGTACTACGGCTTCTTCGACATCTTCGGCAAGTACGCTGCCGTCATGGGCACGTTCCTGGTCAGCTTCTTCACCCAGCTGTCGGGCAACTCGTCGTTGGGCGTGCTGTCCATCGCCGTGCTGTTCGTGCTGGGCTTCGTGCTGCTGTGGAGGATGCCTGAAAAGCAGGAGTAGAGCGCGCGGCGCGCGGGTTCGCGCAGCATGCGGCGCGCGGGACGCCTTGACCGCCGCTTACACTCAGCTTACGTCTTCGTAAGACGAGGGTTCCCGGCAAAGCGCAGGTGTGAGGTCGCGTGGGGAAGCGACGTTTCCGCCCTCTGTCGAAAGGATTCCCGTTCGGGTGCCTCTCGCTCGGGGCGGTTGCGGACTGTGTGCGGAGCTGGGCGCAAAGCGGCACCCATGGCAAAGTTTGCCGTCACGAACTGGCGAATTCTCGAATCAGCGAAGTTGCGACCAGGCATTATGGTGGGTGACGCCCGTGTTTGCGGGTGCGAGCAGCTCGAAAACGCTTGCGAAATTGTCATGGGAAGCATTTTGCGGCCACGTCGGCAGGATGACCTAGCTCCTGGAGGGTCGCCTCTTCGAGATCGAGGCCGGGGGAGCCTTCCGGTTCGCACGCGTAATTCTCGTCAAGCGCGGCCGGTCGTCCGAACGCGCTCCTCGCGATGCGGTATCATGCGTACCGTATCGCATCTTCTTGGAAGATCGCTTCTCATGCGCGATGGGACGGAGGGGCTGTTGGTTACCGTTGCGGACATTATCGCATTGCCGGCGTTCAAGAACGTGGAGCTCGCCGCTCCCTGCGAGGGAGCGGAGCGGCGCGAGGTGCGCAACGTGGGCATCCTCGACTGTCCTCCCGACTACAACGAATACAGTGTATACGTGGCGGGCGAACTCATCCTCACGAACCTCGGGTTCGCGTTCGGCAACCCTGGCATGGCCGAGAAGTCGCTGCTGACGATGCTGCGCCGCGACGTGGCCGCCATCGCCGTCAAAACCGTCTACGAGCCTCCCATCAGCGACGCCGTGCGCAAGGAAAGCACGGCGCGCGGGGTGCCGCTTTATCTGTACGACGGCGCTTACCACGAGACGGTGGCGTACCAATCGCTCGATCTGCTGCAGCGCGATCGCGACGAGCTGGACAAGGGCAAGGCCCTCGACGAGCTGCTGACCGCCCACGACGGCGACCGGGTGCGTACGAGGCTGAGCGCGCTCGTGGGCGTGACGGGCTCGAAGCTGCAGTGCTTCGCGTTCGCCCTGCGCGCGGGCGACCCGTGCTCGTTCTACGCCATGCTCGACTCGGTGTCCTCTGGGCTGGGGACGGTGAGGGACGGGTGCGCGATCGTCGAGTCGGCCAGCGTGTGCCGCTACCGCGATCATATCCTGGCGTTCGTATCCTACGGCTCGGCCAGCGATGAGGAGCGGGCGGCCGCCGAGCGCCGCTGCATCGCCGTGACCTCGGTGGAAGGCAGCCTGCACTGCGGCGTGAGCGAGGCGGTGCACCTGTGCGATGGCGACTTGGCTATCCGCCAGGCGCTTGCCGCAGCCGCGAGTGCGCAGCGCCACGGCGAGCAGCTGGCGCGCTGGTCGGGCCTGCACCTGTCGGCATTCGCCAGCGCCGCGCGCTACGACCGCCTGTTCATGAGCGCGAGCGAGCTGTACCGCTCGATGCTGGCCGGCTATGACGACGAGCACGGCACCGAGCTCGTGCGTACGGCCGAGGCGCTGGTGAACTGGCACGGCGACGTGAAGGCTATCGCCGAGGAGCTTCACCAGCATCCGAACACCGTGCGTTACCGCATGCGCAAGATGAAGGCCGTGTTGGGCATTCCCCATGAGGACGACAAGGTGTTCATTAACCTGCTCAGCCTGGTGTTCCTGCCCGAGTTGGGGTGAGGCAAGGGAACGGGTTAACGCCTCATTCAAACGGCGAGGGCACCTTCTGCTTGCTGAGAAGGTTCGCCGCTGCGTACGCTACGAGCCCCGATGCCATGCCTGCGACGATGGGGACTGAGCTTGCTGTTCCCACGACGACGAAGCAGCCCGTCACCGCCACGGTGCTCGCGCCCAGCGCGTACAGCCCTGCCTTCGGGCTGAACCGCTTGAGCGCGAAACTGGCCACCAGCGGCACGAACACGCAGCCCGACAGGTACCCGTAGCAGATGTCGATCCCCACCAGCACATCGTTAATCCACAGCGAGCACACCATCACCACCACGCCGATGAGCAGGGCGAACAGACGCGTGATGGTCACTTCCCTGAGGTGCGACGTCCCCTGGGCCGCCCCCTTGCGAACGAATCGCAGGTACAGGTCGTTGTATAGGATGGTGGACGATGCCAGGATGGTGCCGCTCGACACCGACATCGTGGCCGCCATCGCCGCCGCCAAGATCAGCCCGCGCACCCCGACCGGCAAGAACGTGGACACGCCCACCACGAACGCGTTCTGAGGGTTGTCCAGGTGGGGCAGCAGCACGAACACGCTCATGCCGATGACGACGGTGGCCAGCGCGTAGAATACGCTGTACACGCCCGCGCAGACGGTGCCCGTTTTCGACACCTTCTCGTTCTTCGCGGTGAAGATGCGCTGCCAGATGTCCTGGCCGATGATGAGCCCCGGCACGTACAGCACGAGGTAGGCGAAGCTCTTGTCGAAGCCCATGCTGCCCACCGACAGGTACGCCTCGGGCACCTTGCTGACGAGCGCGTCCCAGCCGCCCGCCGCCGAGATGCAGAAGATGGGGGCCAGGATGAGGATGCCCACCGTTTTCACCACGAACTGCACGATGTCGGTCATGGTGACCGACCACATGCCTCCCACGAACGTGTACAGGATGACGATGCCGCCTCCTACCAGCATGGACAGCGTGGCGTCGATGCCCGTCACGCCGTTGATGATGGTGCCGATGGAGATGACCTGCACCACGCTCAGCGTGAGCGTGTAGATGAGCGTGAGCGCCGAGCTGAACACGCGGGCGATGGGGCCGTAGCTGCTCTCCACCACCTCGTTCACGCTGAGAGCGCGCAGCTTCGAAAGCTTGCTGGTAACCAGGAAGCCGGCCGCGACGAGCCCCAGTCCGATGCTCAGGTTGAGCCAGATGCCGCCGAGCCCGAACTCGTAGCCCAGCTGGGCGCTGCCGATAGTGGAGCCGCCGCCCAGCGTGAGCGCGGCCATGCAGCCGAAGAACAGGGGAAACGACAGCCGCCTGCCGGCCACGAGGTAATCTTCCTTCGTTTTCGCGAACCGCGCCGCGATGAAGCCGATGGCCACGATGACGATGAAGTACAACGCGATGATGACGTAGTCGATAGGCGATAGAACCATCTGCGACCCCGCTCCGTTGGAAGAACCCGCTTGCGCGCTTTCATTCTAGATTCCTGTTGCCCTGTGTCCCTTGTTCGGTCGGACAAAGCGCGCGGCTCGGGTTTTGTCCGACTGTCCAGAGGGGCTCCCTCTCGCCGCTGCGTATGATGCTTCTCGTAACCTGGCCTGCCAGGAGGGGTCGCACCATCGGGCGCGGCGTCCGTCGGGGATTAGGGCGCAAGAGCATCCATCGAAAGGAGCTTCACATGACCGAGTCGGTATTCCAGGGACGCAGCCTCCTCTCCACGAGGGACTACACGAAAGACGAGCTGATGTACCTCATCGGGTTCGCCGAACATCTCAAAGACCTGAAGAAGTGGGGCGTCGAGCATCGCTACCTCGCAGGCAAGAACATCGCGCTCTTGTTCGAGAAGACGTCCACCCGCACCCGCGCCGCGTTCACCACCGCGTGCATCGACCTGGGCGCGCACCCCGAGTATCTGGGCAAGAACGACATCCAGCTGGGCAAGAAGGAGACGGTGCGCGACACCGCGCTGGTGCTGGGCAGCATGTTCGACGGCATCGAGTTCCGCGGCTTCAAGCAGGAGCACGTCGAGGATCTGGCGAAGTACAGCGGCGTGCCGGTGTGGAACGGCCTCACCGACAAGGAGCATCCCACCCAGATGCTGGCCGACTTCATGACCATGAAGGAGAACTTCGGCACGCTGGAGGGCCTCACGCTGGCCTACTGCGGCCAGGGACGCAACAACGTGCAGAACTCCCTCATGATCACCAGCGCCATCCTGGGCGTGAACTACGTGAACGCCACGCCGGCCGAACTCGAGCCCGACCCGGCCATCGTCGAGGTGGCGCGGGCCTTCGCCGCCGAGAGCGGCGCTACCATCACGGTGACGAACGACCCGGTGGAGGCCGTTGCGAACGCCGATGCCATCTACACGAACGTGTGGGCGGCCATGGGCGAGGAGTCTCAGTTCGCCGAGCGCGTGAAGCTCATGTCGCCCTACCAGGTGAACGCCGAGCTGCTGTCCCATGTGAAGAACCCGGACTACATCTTCCTGCACTGCCTGCCGGCCTTCCATAATGCGGAGACCGAGTACGCCGCCGATATGGCCGAGCGCTTCGGCGTGAAGGAGATGGAAGTTACCGACGAGGTGTTCTACTCCGACCACGGCCGCCAGTTCCAGCAGGCTGAGAACCGCATGCACACCATCAAGGCCATCATGGCGGCCACCCTGGGCGATCTGTACATCCCCTGCGTCTAAACACGCTTCCCGGTACGCCGTGCGGCTCTGCGCAGGGTCGCACGGCAGGCTCGGTCTGCGAGGATGCCGCTTCTGCGGCACCCTTGGGCAGCTGCGCCCCGCTGTGCCGGAAGCGTCAAGGAGAGGAGCATCCATGTCAGACAACGAGCCCGAGAAGGGCAAGAAGAAATTCAAGATGCCGAACACCTACGTCATCCTGTTCGGGGTCATCTGCTTCATCGCCGTGCTCAGCTGGTTCGTGCCGGGCGGCGCGTACGAGCTGAACGCCAACGGCGACGCTATTTCGGGGACGTACCACATCGTGGAGTCCAACCCGCAAGGGTTGTGGGACGTGTTCATGGCGCCCATCACGGGCATGCTGGGTTCGGGCGCCATCAGCGGTGCCATCGCCATCTCGCTGACCATCTTGCTGTTCGGCAGCTTCCTCGAGATGATGGAGGAAACCGGTGCGGTGAAGACGGCGCTCAAGCGCATCACCATGAAGAACCGGAACAATATGCACCTGCTTATCGCCATCCTTGTATGCCTCATGTCGTTCCTCGGCACCTTGGAGGGTGCCTACGAGGAAGGAATCGTGTACTTCCTCATGTTCGTGCCGGTGATCCTGGCGCTGGGGCTGGACACCGTGGTGGCCATCATGATCGTGGTGCTGGGCACGCAGGCCGGCTGCCTGGCCTCGACGGTGAACCCGTTCGCCACGGGTATCGCGTCGGGCATTGCGGGCATCTCGGCCGGCGACGGCATGGGCATGCGCGTGCTGATGCTGGTGGTGTTCACGGGACTCGTCATCTTCATCATCAACCGCTACGCCGACAAGGTGAAGGCGCATCCCGAGAAGTCGGTCCAGTTCTTCCGTCGGGAGCTCGACCTCATCGAGTTCCCGGTTTCCACCAACGAGAACCTGGAGCTGTCGGGCCGTCAGAAGGGCGTGCTGGCCATCTTCGTGCTCACGTTCGCCATCATGGTGGTGGGGTGCGTGCCGTGGACGTCCATCAACCCGGACTGGACGTTCTTCGAGCAGTTCGTGTCGTGGATCGGCGTCACGCCGGTGCTGCGCGAGGTTCTGGGCAGCGACATCACGCCGTTCGGTTCGTGGTACTTCCCCGAGATCGCCATGCTCGTGATGGTGATGACGCTGCTCGCGGGCATCGTCATGCGCTACAAGGCCGATAAGATCATCGACACGCTGATCAAGGGCGCTGCCGGGCTGGTGTCCACCGCGTTCGTCGTGCCGTTGGCCCGAGGCATACAAGTGGTGATGGACGGCGGGCAGATCACGCCCACCATCTTGCACATGTGCGAGAGCACGCTGTCGGCCCTGCCTCCCGTCGCGTTCGTGATAGTGGCGCTGATCTGCTACTTCCTCATCGCGTGCCTCATCCCCTCGTCGACCGGCCTGGCGGCCGCGACCATGGGCATCATGGCGGCGCTCTCGCAGTTCGCCGGCGTGGACGTGGCCATCATGGTGACCATCTACTGCATGGCGCTGGGCCTGGCCAAGATGATCTCGCCCACGTCCATCGTGGTGATGACCTGCACTTCGGCTGCCCACATGAGCTACGGCGACTGGGTGAAGCGCGCTGCACCCATCGTGGGCTTCCTGTTCCTGGTGTGCTGCGTGTTCCTCACCGTGGCCGTGATGCTGTAACTCTCCGCGCTGCCCCCGGGGCGCCCCGCGCGCCCCGGTTTCTCAAACTGCTTCCCAAACAACCTGTCAAACGAAAGGAGCCTATCATGGCTGAAGAAGAGAAGGTCTACGTGTCCAACGCAACGAACCCCCTGAAGAAAGTAATGATGTGCTCGCCGCGATACTACCAGTTCAACGGCATCAACGTGATCACTGCCGAGTGGATGAAGAAGGGCGACCAGGAAAAGAACGACGTCATGGTTGCCGAGTGGCAGATGCTGGTGGATGCGTTCAAAGACAACGGTATCGAAGTGGTGGAAGTGGAGGCGCGCCCCGAGTTCGAGGTGATGACGTTCGCCCGCGACTACGGCTGCATGATCAAGGAAGGCGCCGTGATCGGCCACTTCCGCCACCCGGTCCGTCAGGTGGAGGCCGTGGCGTACGAGGAGAAGCTGAAGGAGATGGGCGTTCCCATCGTGGCGCGCGTGAACGCGGGCTGCATGGAGGGCGGCGACTTCTGGATGATCGACGAGCACACGCTGGCGTTCGGCCAGGTGGATCGTACCGACCAAGCTGGCGTGGACAACCTGCGCGACCAGCTGCAGAAGTTCGGCTACACCGTGGTGGGCGTGCCGTGCCCGCCGGACAACCTGCATCTCGATATGATCTTCAACATCGTGGCCCCACAGGTGGCGCTGGCTTGCATCGACCAGCTGCCCTACAACTTCCTGCAAATGCTGAAGCGTCGCAACTTCGAACTGATCCCCGTGGCCAGCGAGGACATGTACAAGCACGGCTGCAACGTGCAGTGCATCGGCAACGGCAAAGTGGTGGCAATCGAGAAGAACAAGCACATCAACGACAAGATGCGCGCGCTGGGCTTGGACGTGATCGACGTGCCGCTCGACCAGATCCTGCATGCGGGCGGCGGTCCTCACTGCCTGACCCAGCCCATCGAGCGTCCGTAACTTCGTCGAGACGAAAGAAGGGTTGCCATGAAGGTTCTCATCTGCGATCACGCCGATTGCATGATGCCCGACCACGCGTTGGAGATCGAAACCCTGCGCGCGGGTCTGGGCGAGGACGTGGAGGTCGAGGTTCTCGAGTACGAGGACGATAAGCGCAATGAATTCTACGAGCATGTGGCCGATGCCGACGCGTTGCTGACGGCGTTCGTTACGGTGGATGCCGAGGCTATGGATCGCGCGCCGAAGCTCAAGGTGGTTTCGCTGAACTCTACCGGGTTCGACCAGGTTGACCTGGACGAGGCCACGAAGCGAGGCGTCGGGGTCTGCCCGGTGGGCGAGTACTGTACGTGGGACGTGGCCGAGAGCGCCATCGCGTACATGGGCGCGCTCAACAAGCACTTCAAGTTCTACCAGAGGGAGATCGACGAGCGGCACAAGTGGGATTACGCCGCGGCACCCCAGTGGCCGCGTCTGGAGGATCAGGTGCTGGGCATCGTTGGGTTCGGCAAGATCGGCAAATGCACGGCCGAGAAGGCGATGGGCCTCGTGAAGCACGTGATAGCCTGCGATCCGCACGCTGACGACGCTGCGTTCGCCGAACGGGGAGTGACGCGCGTGAGCAAGGAAGAGCTGCTGTCTCAGGCCGATATCATCGTGAACCACATGTGCTTGACCGATGACAACGTGCGCTTTTTCGACGAGGCGGCGTTCGACTTGATGGCGCGACGTCCTATCTTCATCAACCTGGGCCGCGGCCTGTGCGTTGATGAGGAAGCGCTTGTGGACGCGCTCGATGCGGGCAAGCTCCGTGCGTTCGGCGCGGACGTGCTGTACGACGAGACGCCCGACTTGGCCGCGAACAAGCTGGTGGGGCGCGACAACGTCATCATCACGCCCCATTCTGCGTTTTACTCGACCACGGCTATCGAAGATCTAGAGCGTTTGAGCTGCGAGAACATCGTCCATTTCCTGAAAGGCGAGAAGGAGAAGGTGTTCAAGCTGGTCAACGAGGTGTAGGGCGAAACGGAGGGAGGGCCGTCGCAAGTACGGCCCTCCCTCGCTGCGCGCGTTCTGGGCGCAAACGGCCCCCTGTGACAAAGTTCGCCATGGCGAACCGTCGATTTTCCGAAGCGGAAAATCGCCACCAGGCATTATGCCGAACGTCATCCGGGTCGGTCGGCGCGAGCGGCCCGAAAACACCTCGGGAATTGTCATGGGTGCGCTTTCGCGTCCATTTTTCTCGCGAGTCGGGTTGGATGCTTCGTGCCGAACGGCAGGATGCGCCAAGTGGCGCAGGACGGCGACTCGTCGTATCATGTCCGTGACAGGTTTCGGAAGGAGCTCCTCGTGATCACGGTTGCGGACATACTTGCGTTGCCGGCGTTCGAGCAGGTGCAGCCGCTGGTGCTGTGCGAAGGAGCCGAGTTGCGAGAAGTCCACAACGTGGGCATCCTCGATTGCGCTCCCGATAAGGACGGCGGCTACGAATCGTACATTCCCGGCGAGTTCATCGTGACGAACCTGGGGTTCGCACACGACGATCCGGAATTGTCCGAGCGATCGCTTCTGGTTCTGATAGCGCGCGGCGTTTCGGGTATTGCGCTGAAGAAAGCGTATCGCCCCATCGTCAGCGACCGCGTGCGGGCTGCCAGCGAGGCGGCGGGCGTGCCAATGTACTTGTACGACGGCGGCTACCACGAAGTGGTGGCATATCAGGCGCTCGATCTGATTCGGCGCGACAGCGAGCAATCCGATAAGGGGCGCATCATGGACGGCTTGCTTTCTGGGCACGATCCGCATGCTGCCCGTGCGGCGTTGTACGAGCTTGCGGGGGCGACCGGATCGACCGTCCAATGCATAGCGGCGTCCCCGAAAGCGGACGACGAATGCTCCCTATACGCCATGCTCGACGCGATGACCGTCGTGTTGGCCGAGTTCAAGCGCGATTGGGACGATGTGGTGGAGGCGGTGTTCGCCTTCCGCTACCATGGTGCGTTGCTTGCGCTGGTGTCGTACGCGCAGCCTCCTGCCGGTGTGCGAACTCGCTCCGAAAGCGACCTGACGATGCGCCTTTTGGCTGCGGGCCAGGTGCATCTGGGAGTGGGCGAGGAGACGCCGCTTTCCGACGGCGACATGAGCGTGCGCGAGGCGCTTGCCGCGTTGAAGACGGCGCAGGTCGAGGGCGATCGCGTGGTGTGCTGGGCCGATCTGCATCACGATGCGTTTCGCGCGGCCGCCAACGAGGGGCGCTTGTTCTGGCGCACGGCCGCGCTGCACAGGGCCTTGCTGGAAGAGCACGACGATCTTCACGGCACCGAGCTTGCCGCGACTGCCGAGGCGGTCGCGCGCGCCTACGGCGACCTGCGTCTGGCGGCCGAGGCGTTGCATCAGCATCCGAACACCGTTCGCTACCGCCTGCGCAAAGCCAAGGACGTGCTCGGCATGCCCGATTCCCCCGATCGCGAGTTCGCGTTCCTGCTGGGCCTCGTGTATCTGGACTACACGAACCCCTTGCTGCAGCCGTAAGGGCAGGGGGCGGCGGCTCGCTACGCGGCGCTCGATGCTTTCTCGGCCAGTCCGCCTGCAATAATATGATTTAAATCATCATGGACAAAAAGCACTACTTTTCAGTAGTTTTCGACGCGTAATGGGAGCGAGCAGGAAAGAGAGGTCGAAGAAACCCCAGGTGATGAAAAGCTATTCCAAAATGAGAATAAAGAAAAACGGCATATTTTGTCCATGATGGTTTTGGTAATGAATCAAGTCGCAGCGCGCCGCTGTTTCACGAGGCAACGGAGGCGCTTTGAAGCTGTCGGGACGCTTGTTTGTACGATCGGCCAAAACCGACCGGCGAGGTTCTCCATTCGTCCAAAAGCCATCTTTCCTTGGTGCAGTACGCTGGATGCATCGAAAAGGAAAGGAGCATCTCATGTTTGGAAAACTGAACGAGCAAGCTGCGTCCGCCCTGCTGTCTTTGGAGCCCGGCGACCTGTCGTATTGCCTTAAGCTGGCGAAGCGCTTCGAGCACATGGGCATCGAGAGCGATCAGGCGAGCAATGCGTTGTGCACGCTCGTTGAGAGCGGCGAGCTGGAGACGATCTACCAGGCGGGGTAAGCGTATGCAGAGCAACGTCGAAGCTGTCTTCGGTTCGGGACGTCGCCCGCATGATCTGCTCGGTTTCGAGCGCATCATGCGGGCGACTGCTCGTTCTCTTCGTTTTCCCCATGTAAAAAGCTCCTGTTAACGGGCTTTCTATAGGCGACGATGCGACCGTTTGGTATAGTGGACAGCCGATTGGGTTCAACCTGACGAGAAAGAGCACCATGTCGCTAATCGTATGCAAATTCGGGGGCACGTCCGTCGCTTCGCCTGAGCGCATCCAGATGGTCGCGAAGAAGCTCATTGCGAAGAAGCAGGCCGGGCACCAGGTGGTCGCCGTCGTGTCCGCCATGGGCAAAACCACCGACGAGCTCGTGGGCCTTGCGGCCTCGCTCAACGACAATCCTCCCGCGCGCGAGATGGACCGTCTGCTGTCCACGGGCGAGCAGGTGTCCATGACGCTGCTGACCATGGCCATCGAAGCGCGCGGCTACAAGGCCATGAGCTTCACGGGTCGCCAGGCCGGTATCGAGACGGACGGCACGCACGCCAAGGCCAAGATCGTGAAGGTGCACAACGAGCGCATCATGGAGGCTCTGAACAGGGGCGTTATCGCGGTAGTGGCCGGGTTCCAGGGCATCGACGCCAACGGCGACATCACCACGCTTGGTCGCGGCGGCTCCGACACCACGGCGGTGGCGGTGGCGCACGGCCTGGACGCCGACGTGTGCGAGATCTACTCCGACGTGGACGGCGTGTACACGGCCGACCCGCGCGTGTGCCCGCGCGCCAAGAAGCTCGACGTCATCTCCTACGACGACATGCTTGAGCTGTCCAGCTCCGGTGCCGGCGTGCTGCAGATGCGCGCCGTGGAGTTCGCGCGCAAGTACCAGGTGGTCATTCATTCCCGTTCGGCGTTCTCCGACGCCGAAGGCACCTATATCAAGGAGGAAACCGACATGATGGAGGAAGCCGTCATCACCGGCATTGCCCACGATACGTCCGAGGTGAAGTTCACCATCCGCGGCGTGCCCGACATGACGGGCGTGGCCGCGAAGGTGTTCTCGGCGCTGGCCGGCAACGCGGTGAGCGTGGACATGATCATCCAGAACATCTCGGAAGCCGGTATCACCGACATCAGCTTCACGTGCCCCGGTGCCGATCTGGCGCGCGCGAAGGAGACGATCGAGCGCATTCTGCCCGACATCAGCGCCCGCGATTACGACGTGGACGAGGATATCGCGAAGGTGAGCCTCGTGGGCACGGGCATGAAGTCGTCTCCCGGCGTGGCGGCGCGCGCGTTCTCGACGCTGGGCGAGAACCAGATCAACATCCTGGCCATCTCCACGTCGCCCATCCGCCTGTCGGTCGTGGTGGACGGCGCGCAAGCTGCGGCGGCGGTGCGCTGCCTGCACAAGGCGTTCGACCTCGACTCCGACAGCGTGTTCGAGGAAACCCAGCTCAGCGCGGAGGAAATCGCTGCAAAGATGAACAAGGGAAGATAGAAGCTTTGCCATGCATGTGTTTCGCTGGCGATACGCATGTTAGAATGTGTGCGAGTCAGCGGATGTAAGTCCTGAGCGTCAGGCGGCACCTACTTCTTGAGGAAGGAGGTGACTCGCTTGGATGCTATCGTGATAATCCTCAAGCTCGCAGCTTCGGCTGTTGGGCTGGCGGCCGCGATTGTCGGCTTGCTTCGGGAGGCGGTGGCGTTCGCCAAGGCGCTTTGGGCGCACCAGAAAGAAGATGACCGCTAGCAGCAACTAGCGGTCACAAACCTTAACGGTGTCGCCTGCTCTTCACCTCAGGCCATCCGCTGACTTCTTCATTATATACTAGCGGCAGTTGGTTGCGCAAACGCGTGAGCGAGGCTTGTCGATAGGGTGCATAAGCGGGGAAAGGGAGTTGCTATGACATGGACGAAAGAGATTCCGGCTCATCCGGTGGTGGCTGTGGCGGGGGCCACGGGCGCGGTAGGCGCTGAGTTCTTGCAGGTGCTGCACGACGTCGATTTCCCGGCGGCCGAGGTGCGCGCGCTGGCGTCGGCCCGCTCGGCGGGCAAGAAGTTGCCGTTTTTGGGGTGCGGCCAGGTTCCGGCAGGCGAGCTCACGGTGCAGGAGATGACGCCGGAGTCGTTCGAAGGCGTGGATATCGCGCTGTTCTCGTGCGGTGCCAGCGTATCGAAGGAGATGCGCGAGGCCGTGGCCGCGGCCGGCGCCGTGATGATCGACAACTCCAGCGCGTTTCGCATGGACGAGGACGTGCCGTTGGTGGTGCCCGAGGTGAACCCCGGCGACGTGGCTTGGCATAACGGCGTGATCGCGAACCCGAACTGCTCCACCATCCAGATGGTGGTGGCGTTGAAGCCCCTGTACGATCTGTCGCGCATCAAGCGCGTGGTGGTGTCCACGTATCAGGCGGCCAGCGGCGGCGGTGCCCCGGCCATGGCCGAGCTGTACGACCAGACGAAAGAGTTCCTCGACGGCAAGTCCGACGACGAGCTCACGGTGAGCGCGTTCCAGCATCGCATCGCGTTCAACTGCATCCCGCACATCGACAAGTTCCTCGAGGACGACTCCACCAAGGAAGAATGGAAGATGGTCGTCGAGACGAAGAAAATAATGGGAGACCAGGACATTCGCGTGGCCGCTACGTGCGTGCGCGTGCCCGTGCTACGCTGCCATGCTGAGGCCGTTTACGTGGAGTTCCAGGACGAGGTGAGCGTCGAGGCCGCGCGCGCGGCGCTCGAGGCGTTCCCGGGCATCGTGGTCATGGACGACTGCGCCACGAACACGTATCCCATGCCGGGTCTGCTGGCCGGCACGAACGAGACGTATGTCGGTCGTCTGCGCCGAGACGACACGGTTGATCACGGCTTGGCCATGTGGGTGGTCGCTGACCAGATCCGCAAGGGCGCGGCCCTGAACGCCGTGCAAATCGCCCAGCTGCTGCTGCCGTAAGGCGCAGCGGGCATCGTGCTTGTTCCGGCGGCCGCCTTCGGGCGGCCGCCGTGCGTTGGGAAACGTTTGCTTCCGAGGGAGGCGACGCCCAGCGGAGCGAAGTCCTCGACTTGTGTGCGCTTCTGCCACGAAAATCGACGATTTCTCCCATGTCCTTGAGTTATGTGCACCCGGAAAACACACGATTTGGTTAAGGCGAGGTTCGATAAAAACGCGACCAGGCATGATGCCGAAACGTATGCGGTCTTTCGTCCAAACGCGGCGCGATTTGCATGACAGAGGTGCGCATAAGTCGGGGACATGGGAGAAAACAGCCGGTTTGATTGCAGAAAACTGATAACTCTCTTATAGCCGAAAACGAGGCAATGGATTCGCATTAGCGCACCCTTGCGTCTATAATCTTCAGATCGTAGGTGTTGGAAACCAATTCTTGGGGAATTCTATGTGGCTCATGCTTGCCTTGGCGGTGGTCGTATGCGTTGCGGTGCTGTATGTGCCGGGGTACTTGTTCGCCCGCTCGCTGTTCGTCTCTCGTTTCGCTTCCGTCGCGATTGCGCCGATGATCTCGATTTTCTTCCTGGCGGTGCTGGGTATCGTCCTGTTCGAGGTCGGCGTGACGTGTTCGGGCCCCGTATTGCTGGCGATCGCCGTCGCGATCGGCGCGATTGCCTTGCTGGTGAGCAAGGGCATCGCTCGGGCGAAAGCCCCGAACGCCTCTCGTGAACTGATCGCCATCGACGACGTGAAGGGCGCGTGGAAGGCGGCGGCTCTCTACGTCGCGGTGGCGTTCGCGGTCGTGTTCGTCGTGTTCCTGTTGGCCATCGACGGTCCGGAATCGTTTTCGAGGAACGATGACACCACCGTGCACCTCGCGATTGTGCGAGGATTCCTGGACACGGGCACGTTCTCCACGTTGCATGCGAGCTCGTACCTCGATCAGGGCGTCACCAGCTCGTTCTATCCTTCGGCTTGGCATGTGGTCACGGCGGTCGTGGCGTCTTTCTTCGGCGATGCCGTGACGCTTGCCGCAAACGCTTCCATCATCGCGCTGACGGCGGTGGTGTTTCCCCTGGGCATGTGCCTGCTGTTCCTGAAGCTGTTCGGCGAAGGCAAGCGGGTCGTATGGGCGGGCTCGCTGTTCGTTGTAGCGTTCTGCGGGTTCCCGTGGGGGTTCGTCGTGTACGGCCAGCTGCTTTCGAACATGGTGTCCTTCATGCTGATCCCGCTGGCGTTCGTCGCGCTTGTCGGGGCGATCGAAGCGAAGGGACTCTCGGGCAAGGTCAGACTCGCGTTCCTCGTGGCGGCAGGTCTCGTTTCCATAGCGCTGTCGCAGCCGAACGGCGCGTTCACCTTCGGAATCTGGGCGGTGCTCTACTGCATGGGCCGGATACTGGTTCCGCCTTGCGACGACGCGCCGCGCATCGCCTCGAAGCGCATCGCGGCAGCCGCAGCGCTTTTCGCGGTGGCGTGCGCGGGCTGGGTCGTGCTGTATTTCGCACCGTTCTTGCAGAACGTGGTTCAGTACACGTGGAAAGCCACGCTTTCACCTCTCGAGGCGATCGGCGGCGGCTTGCTGTTCATGTTCACGACGCGCGAGGGCGTGCAGCCTTTCTTGAGCGTCGCGGTGCTGGCGGGCGTCATCTACACGTGCAGGAACAGGCGGTACTTGTGGATGACGGTCGCTTACGCGTTCGCCTTCATCGTGTACGTTATCGACGTGTCGACCGACGGCGTGGTGAAGCAGGTGCTGTCGGGGTTCTGGTACACCGACTACTACCGAACGGGCGCGATGACGGCGCTTTTCGCCATCCCGCTTGCTTCCTTGGGTTTCGTCCAACTGGTCGATATCGTCAGGTCGTGGTGCGCGAAGGCTCTGCGCGTGCAGGCGGATCATCCGAAGTGCAGGTACCTGCCGGTGGGCATCCTCGTCGCGCTGATGCTCATGTGCCAGTTCTTCCCCTTTCATGCGAAGCTGATGGGTAAAACCGACATCGGCGCGGGTCTGGTGAAAATCCATCGCGAGGTGTCGATGCGGTATTCATGGGATCGCGGGCTGACGGGGGAGGAAGACGCGTTCGTGAAGAAGGCGGTGGAGCTGATTGGGGAGGGTGCTCTCGTCATCAACGTGCCGAGCGACGGCAGCTGTTGGAGTTACGGGGTGGAAGGCATCAACACCTATTTCAGGCGCTCGTCCGACAATGGAAGGGGCGGTGCCGAGGAAAGCAAGATCCTTCGGACGCAGCTGCGCGACATCAGCACGTCCGAGGAGGTGCAGCGTCTCGTGAACGACCTCGACGCGCGCTACGTGCTGATGCTCGACGTGCAGGGAAGCGACCATCGCACCACGACGACCATCCGCTACAAAGAGGAGAATTGGCGCGGCATCGAAACCATCGACGAGCAGACACCGGGCTTCAAGCTGCTTCTCAGCGAAGACGACATGCGGCTCTACGAGATCGTGGGGTAGCGCTCGCGATCCTTTCCTGCGCCAAGTGGAAAACGGCGAGACCCTCCGTTTCCATCGGTGCAGACGCGCTTGCTATATACTGTGTCCTATGAAGAAAATCAGACTTGATACGTTGCTGGTGGAGCAAGGATACTTCGCGGATGCCGACGCGGCGCTGCGCGCGGTGTTGGCGCACGAGGTGAAGGTGAACGACGTGTACGCCAACAGCGCCGCCGTGCGCGTGGCGCCGGATGCCGAGGTGGTGGTGAGGAACCGCAAGCGGTTCGTGTCGCGCGGCGGCCATAAGCTGCAAGGGGCGCTCGATGCGTTCGGACAGGACGTGCGCGGTTTGCGGTGCCTGGACATCGGCTCGTCCACCGGCGGTTTCAGCGACTGCCTGCTGCAGGCGGGCGCGGCCAGCGTGGCGTGCGTCGACGTGAACTACGGGCAGCTGGCATGGAAGCTGCGGCAAGACCCGCGCGTGAGCGTGTTCGAGCGCGTGAACATCAAGCTGGCCGATCCAGTGGAATTGGGCGCTCCCTTCGACGTGCTGGTGGCCGACCTCAGCTTCATCGGCCTCGCGGCGCTCGCGCCCGTGTTCGCGCGCCTCTCTCAGCCGGGCACCGTATTCATAGGGCTGGTGAAGCCTCAGTTCGAGTCGCGACCCGACGAGACGGAGCGCGGCGTGGTGCGCGACGAGGCCGTGCGGCGGCGTACGGTGGACGAGGTGCGCGCGGCGCTGGCGGATGCCGGGTTCGACGCGACGGGCGTCGTGGAGTCGCCCATTACAGGGCCCGAGGGCAACGTGGAGTACCTGGTGCGTGCCGTGTTCGAAGGGTCTCGCGTTGACGGGGGCTGTGGTGAAGGGGGGCGTTCATGAGCGTGATCGGCAACATACTGTGGTTCATCTTCGCGGGGTTCTGGCAGGGCGTGAGCTGGTGCCTGGTCGGCCTTGTGTGGTGCATTACCATCGTGGGCATCCCCGTGGGCACGCAGTGCTTCAAGATGGCGGGGCTCACGTTCTTCCCGTTCGGCAAAGAAGTCGAATACGGCGGGGGCGCGGGGTCGGCGATCCTCAACGTGCTGTGGTTCGTGTTCGGCGGCGTGTTCCTGGCGCTCGAGGCGCTGCTCAACGGCGTGCTGCTGTGCATCACCGTCATCGGCATCCCCTTCGGCCTGCAATGCTTCAAACAGGCGAAGCTTGCCTTGCTGCCCTTCGGCGCCGTAGTGAGAGGGAAGTAGAGCGGCTATCGCGGCTCGCTTGCAGACCCATCGTCCGGGAAGAAGAGGCCTTCCACGGCGATGCCCAGGACGCTGGCCAGCTTCATGGCGAGCGCGAGGGTGGGGTCGTACTTGTCGTTCTCGATGGCGATGATGGTTTGACGGCTGACTCCGCAGAGAAGCGCCAGATCCTCTTGCCGAAGGCCGGCTTGCTTGCGAAGCGTTTTGATGTCGTTCCTCATGAGGCGGTCTCGCGTGCGGTCACGAGATGCCGGCGGAGAACACAATGCCCGCCGCGATGACGACAACCGCCAAAGCGGCTGCTGCGAACACGCCGCGGAGCAGGGCGCTGGGCTCTTGGAAGCTCTCAGCATCCTTCACCATCGAGTGCTTGAGATAGCTTTCCCAACCGATCTGGTACAGGAGCGTGCCGCACAGGAGCAGGCTGGGCAGGGGATTGTACGAAGCGCTTTGGAAGAAGTGCGTGAACAGGCCGTACAGCGTCCATAGCGAAAGCGCGCATACGGCGAAGCGAAAGCCGTACGTTTGCGAGCGGTCTCGAATAGCCCGCTCCATTTCGTCCATCTCGACCATGGTGCCCTCCTTTTGACCAAAATGTCAAGAACTCTTTACTTTCGCAGTATAGAAGCCGTTTTCTATAATGTCAAATACTTTTAACATTATGGTATTTTGCCAAAGGCATTGGACGGTCGGAGGATGAATAGGACTCCCAGTCGTTTCGACAATATGACCATCAAAGAAGCGAAGCGGGAGCGTCGTATAGCTTGAGGCCTCACGGATCCTGGTGATAGCCAATGAAGTTTCTCGTCGATACGAATGTCATTATCGACCATGTGTGTACCAATACGCGCTCAAGCTGGAAGTCGACGCCATCGTCACGCGCAACCAAAAGGACTTCGAGAAATCGCTCATCAAGGTGTTCGACTGCGACGAGCTGTTCGCGTATCTGGCCGAGGAAAAGGGCCTCACCTACGAGGAGATGCCTTGGTAGCCGCTCGCGCGTGATGCGCTGATGCCAAGCACTAAGCGCTTGGTAAAGGAGACGCGCTATGGCAACGGCAGCTTTGACGGAACCGTTGTCAATAAAGATTTCCAGCAAACGGCAGATCGCCATCCCCGCGAAAGCGTACGAGGAAGCGGGGTTCAAGGACTACGCGCTTTGCACGTGGACTGACAAAGGCATATTTCTGCAGCCGCTCGACGTCGAAGACGAAGATGTGACCATCGGCATCCTTCGCTATCTGATCAACGAGGGCTACGCTTTGGCGACTTCGCTTACCGCGAGCGCTTCATAAAGGGGTACGTGATCGTATATCGTATAGCTGAGGAGGAGGTTCTGCTTCTCCGATTCTTTCACCAGGCCCAAATGTACGAGCGCTTCGTGATGGAATGGGAGCGATAGTCAAAGCGGCCCCGCAGGGCCGCTTTCGGAAACGCGCTGGTTGATCGCTTCGTTAGTTCTTCAGCGAGTTCAGCGGTGCGGGCATGCGGCCGCCGCGGTGGGCGAACGTGGTGCCGGCGAACTGGTTCACGGGCATGACCGGGGCGTAGCCCAGCAAGCCGCCGAAGTCCAGCTGGTCGCCCACCGTCTTGCCGATGGCGGGGATGAGGCGCACGGCGGTGGTCTTGGAGTTGATCATGCCGATGGCGCACTCATCGGCGATGATGCCGAAGATGGTCTCGACGGACGTGTCGCCGGGAACCGCGATCATGTCGAGGCCCACAGAGCACACGCAGGTCATGGCCTCCAGCTTCTCCAGCGACAGCGCACCGTCCTCGGCCGCGCGGATCATGCCGGCGTCCTCGGACACGGGGATGAACGCGCCGGACAGGCCGCCGACGGACGACGAAGCCATGACGCCGCCCTTCTTCACGGCGTCGTTCAGCATGGCGAGAGCCGCCGTGGTGCCCGGACCGCCGCACTGGCCCACGCCGATGGCCTCGAGGATCTGGGCCACCGAGTCGCCTTCGGCCGGGGTGGGGGCCAGCGACAGGTCGAGGATGCCCTGCTGCACGCCCAGGCGCTTGCTCGCCTCGCGCGCCATGAGCTCGCCGGCGCGGGTGATCTTGAACGCGGTGGCCTTGATAGCTTCGGCAACCGACGTGATGTCGGCGTCCTTCGGCAGGTCGGCCAGCACGGCGCGCACCACGCCGGGGCCCGACACGCCAACGTTCACCACTTCGTCGGCCTCGCCCGAGCCGTGGAACGCACCGGCCATGAAGGGGTTGTCCTCCACGGCGTTGCAGAACACGACCAGCTTGCCTGCGCCGATGCACTGGCGGTCGGCCGTGGCCTCGGCGGTGGCCTTGATGATGCCGGCCATTTTCAGCACGGCATCCATGTTGATGCCCGCGCGCGTGGAGCCCACGTTCACCGACGAGCACACGTTGTCGGTGACGGACAGCGCGTGTGGGATGGAGTCCATCAGCTTGTGATCGGCCTTCGAGGCGCCCTTATGCACGAGCGCGCTGAAACCGCCCACGAAGTCGACGCCCACTTCCTTGCCCGCCTTGTCCATGGCTACGGCGATGGGGGTGAGGTCGGCGGCGTTCGTGGCGGCGCAGATCTCGGCGATGGGAGTGACCGAGATGCGCTTGTTCACGATGGGGATGCCGAACTCGCGCTCCAGCTGCTCGGCCGTGGGCACGAGACGCTCGGCGGCGGCGGTCATGCGGTCGTACACCTTGCGCGCCATGACGTCTATATCGGCGTCCGTGCAACCTCGCAGGTTCAACCCCAGCGTGATCGTGCGGATGTCGAGGTGCTGCTTGCTCACCATGGCAAGCGTCTCGGCGATTTCAGCAGGCGTGATCTGCATGATGCCCCGTCTTTCTCTCAAATGATGGTTCGCGATGCGTATCGAACCAGCATAGCAAACCGCGCGCACGCCAACGGCGCGTTTCACTCGTTTCCGGCGTTTCTTCTCACGAGCATGGCTCAAGGCTCAAACCATGCATGAACAAATGTTTCACGTGAAACACGGAGAGGGCGGCGCTAGGGGCGGGCGGCGGTGGAGCCGATGGTCACCTCGCCGTAGGGGAGCTCGCGACGGGATTTGTCGGGCAACTCGATGACCAGCTTGAAGTCGGGCGTGAGATCGACGGCGCGGGCTCGTACGCGCGAAGCTCCCTGACGCACGACCAGCGGCTGCCCCAGCAGGAAGCAACGGCGGCGGTATTCGTCGTACAGCGCCGGATCCTCCATGCGTCGGTAGACGTCCCAGAAGCGTGCGAGGATGGCCGCAGCCAGCTCGCATCGGATCGCGCCCGTATGATCGCCGAGCACGGCACCTGCAACGTCGGCGATATCGTGAGGAAATCCGTCGGTCGGCGGCTTCACGTTCACGCCGATGCCCAGAACGGCGTGCTCGAAGCGTCCCGACTCCATGTCCACCACGCCCTCGGTGAGGATGCCCGCCACCTTCCGGCCGTCGCAATAGATGTCGTTTACCCACTTGATGAGTGACTCTGCGCCCGTCACCTGCTCGATAGCCTGCGCGCACGCCACGGCTGCGGCGCATGTGATGAATTGGCCGCGGTCGGCGGCCAACGTGGGGCGCAGCACGATGCTGAGGTACAAGCCGGTGGCGGCAGGAGAGAAGAACGTCTTTCCAGGCCGTCCTTTGCCGGCGATCTGCTCCTCGGCGACGACGACGGTGCCTTCGGCCGCGCCTTCGAGCGCGCGGCGGCGCGCTTCGGCGTTCGTGGAGTCCACGCGTTTGCGCACGGTGACGGCGAAAGCGCGGTTGTCCGGCAGGAACCGCTCGATACCTTGGGGCGACAACAAGTCGTTTTCTTGCGAGAGCGCGTACCCCCTGTTCGTGACCGCATCGATGGCATATCCTTCGGCACGCAGCGCCTCGACGGCTTTCCATACTGCGTTGCGGCTCACGCCGATGGCCTTGGCCATGGCGGCGCCCGATACGTGGCGCTCGCGGTTGTCCTCCAGCAAGCGCAGCAGTTGTTCCTTGGTACCCATGGGATCAATGATAGGGAGGGGCGAGGAGGTCGTCAATGAGAAGTGTGAGCTAGGGTGACAATATTTTTCGAGCGGAGAGCCTCTGCGTAAAGCAGGGAACGCGTGCAAGATCCTTATGAAAAGCGTACGAATGTTTCACATGAAACATTCGTACGAGTGGTTGGCGGCTCGGCCCGAGCGTCAGATGCGATGCTGTCGACCGTCGTGCTCTTCGGCTCGAATTGCTCGATGCCGACCCCGGAACGGGCGGATACGAGCTCGGATTGGGCGGATGCGAGCGCGTAGGGGCTTCGGGCTCAAGCCGAGCTGGCGCGGCCGGGCCGCCCAGTCCTGACGCGACGGCGTCTCATCGTTGCAAAGGTGATCGGCGTAGGGTCAATTGAGCGCTCCTCGTTGTATTCGGTGCAGCGAACGGGTATAATACCCGTTAATGAACAACCTGTTCATTATTGATCCAGCTGTTCAATAGAGGTGATCATGACTACGACAACCGTCTCACCAGCCGCTGCCGCCGTCCAGTCGGCGCGCCGGTGCACGGCTGCGCCGCAGGATCGTCGCATCCTGCGCTCGAAGCGCGCGCTGCGCGACGCGCTCATCGAGCTGATGGAGGAGCGCAGCTTCGACGGCTTCTCGGTGAACGATCTGTGCGAGCGAGCCGACCTCAACCGCGGCACGTTCTACAACCATTTCCGCGATAAAGACGATCTGCTGGCTCAGCTGGAAGCCGAGGTCATGGAAGATCTCGAGCGCTTTCAGGTGCAGATGCGCAACCTCACCGTGCACGAGCTTTTGGGCTATCGCGCTCGTAAGAAGCCGTTGCCGCTGCTGGTTGGTCTGTTCGACTACCTGCGCGAGCAGGGCGCGTTCCTTCATGCGGTGTTGGGCTCCGGCGGCGATGTGGGCTTCGGCCCTCGCTTGCGCGACTCGTTGTGCACGAACCTCGTCCAGTCCGTCTTGCACGAGCGTTACCGCAACGACCCCGAACCGTTCGTCGGCTATTACGTGGCGTTCTTCGCGTCCGCCTATCTCGGCGTCATCACGCGCTGGATCGAGACGGGCATGCGGGAAAGCTCGGAGGAGATGGCGCTTATCGCCATGAGGCTGTTCTTCATCAAACCGGGCGAATCGATCAAGCTGTAAGGCAAGGGAGCTATGAAAGAGAACAACAACCTGCATATCGGCATCGACGTGGGTTCGACCACGGTGAAGCTGGCCATCCTCGACGAGGCGAACGACGTGAAGTTCGCGGTGTACCGCCGCCATCACGCCGACGTGCGCGCCACCATCGTGGAAGTGCTGGAGGAGGCCGCGGTCGACTTCGGCCCTGAGCGCATGACCATCGCCATCACGGGATCGGGCGGCCTGCTGCTGGCACAGTGGCTGGGCATCGAGTTCGTGCAGGAGGTCATCGCCTCGAAGACGGCGGTGGAAACCTTCATCCCCAAAACCGACGTGGCCATCGAGCTGGGCGGCGAGGACGCGAAGATCATCTACTTCGACCAGGGCATCGAGCAGCGCATGAACGGCACGTGCGCCGGCGGCACGGGCGCGTTCATCGACCAGATGGCCGCGCTGCTGAACACCGACGCCGGCGGCTTGAACGAGCTTGCTCGTGAAGCCACCACCATCTATCCCATCGCCAGCCGCTGCGGCGTGTTCGCGAAGACCGACGTGCAGCCCCTGCTGAACGAAGGCGCGCGCAAGGAGGACATCGCCGCGTCCATCTTCCAGTCGGTGGTCACGCAGACCATCTCCGGCCTAGCGTGCGGTCGCCCTATCCGCGGTCACGTGGCCTTCCTCGGCGGCCCTTTGCAGTACCTTCCCGAGCTGCGTAAACGCTTCTACGAGACGCTGGAGCTGGACGACGAGCACATCATCGTGCCCGAGAACGCGCATCTGTTCGTGGCCAGCGGCTGCGCTATCGCGGGCGCAGCCAGCGAGACGGTGAAGGCCGAGCTTCTGTCCGACGTGCTGGACCGCCTGAAGAACCTCGGCGACATCCAGGGCTCCGAAGTGGTGCGTCTGCCGCCGCTGTTCGCCGACGAGGACGAGTACGTCCGGTTCAGGCAACGCCACGACGGCGAATGCGTGCGTCGCGGCGAGCTGATGGACTACGAGGGCACGGCGTACCTCGGCATCGACGCCGGTTCCACTACGTTCAAGGCTGCGCTCATCGGTGAGGACGGCGCGCTTCTGTGGTCGCACTACGCCAGCAACAAGGGCGATGTGCTGGGCTGCGCTCGCGCCGCGCTGACCAACCTGTACAACGACATGCCGGTGAATGCTGACACGGGCGAGCCGCTGGTGCGTATCGGCCACGCCACGGTGACCGGTTACGGCGAGCACTTGCTGCTGGAAGCGCTGCGCGTGGATTCCGGCGAGATCGAGACCGTGGCTCACCTGCGCGGCGCGCAGGAGATGCTGCCGGGCGTGGAGTTCATCCTCGATATCGGCGGCCAGGACATGAAGTGCCTGCGCGTGAAGGACGGCGTGATCGACCACATCATGCTGAACGAAGCGTGCAGCTCGGGCTGCGGCAGCTTCATCGAGAGCTTCGCCACGGGCCTCAACTTGGGCGTGGCCGAGTTCGCTCAGACTGCCATCGAGGCCAAGCGCCCCGTCGATCTGGGCAGCCGCTGCACCGTGTTCATGAACAGCCGCGTGAAGCAGGCTCAGAAGGAAGGCGCCACCGTGGGCGACATCGCCGCGGGCTTGGCCATCTCCGTCATCAAGAACGCCCTGTTCAAGGTGATCAAAATCCGCGACCCGCACGACGTTGGCACGAAAGTGATCGTGCAGGGCGGCACGTTTTTGAACGATGCCGTGCTGCGCGCGTTCGAGCAGCTGTCGGAGGTGGAAGCCGTGCGCCCCGACATCGCCGGCAACATGGGCGCGTTCGGCGCGGCCCTGTTGGCGCGCGAGCGCTACCAGGAGGCCGTCGCCCGCGAGGCGCGCAAGGCCGAGGCGGGAGACTCGTGGAGCAGCGAGTTCGATGCGGCCGAGGGCTCCGTCGAAGTCGTTTCCAGCCTGCTGTCGCTCGAGCAGCTGGCGGCGCTCTCGCCCACGCAGAAAACCGTGCGCTGCAAGGCGTGCTCGAACCACTGCTTGCTTACCGTCAACGACTTCGGCGTGGACGACGTCACGGGCAAGCACCGCCGCTTCATCACGGGCAACCGCTGCGAGAAGGGCGCGGGCACGTTCGACGAGAGCAAGAGCGCCGTGCCGAACCTCTACGAGTACAAGAGCCAGCGCCTGTTCGGCTACGAGCCGCTGGCGCCCGAGGACGCGCCGCGCGGCAGCGTGGGCATCCCGCGCGCGCTCAACCAGTACGAGAACTACCCGTTCTGGTTCACGTTCTTCACGAAGCTGGGCTGGCGCGTGGTGCTGTCCGATCCGTCCACGAAGAAGACCTACGAGGCGGGCATCGAATCCATGCCGTCCGAGTCGGTGTGCTATCCGGCGAAGCTTTCCCACGGCCATATCATGAATCTGCTGGACAAGCATCCCGACTTCATCTGGTTCCCGTGCAGCAAGTGGGAGCGCCAGGAAGACGAGGGCGCGGGCAACCACTTCAACTGCCCCATCGTGGCCAGCTACCCCGAGGCGCTGCGCCTCAACATCGACGAGCTGCGCACCTCCGACGTGGAGCTGCTCACGCCGTGGCTGCCGTACGACCAGAAGGAGCACCTCAAGAAGCGCCTGTTCGTGGAGCTGGTGGAGGCGCATCCTGAGCTCATGGGAGCGGCCGGCGCGCCGACGCAGGCCGAGGTTGACGCCGCCGTGGACGCCGCGTGGGCCGAGGACGAGGCGTTCAAGCGCGACATCCGCGCGAAGGGCGAGGAGACGCTGGCCTGGATGGAGGCCACGGGCACGCACGGCATCGTGCTGGCCGGGCGTCCCTACCACAACGACCCCGAGATCAACCACGCCATCCCCGAGCTGCTGACCAGCTTTGGTCTGGCGGTGCTCACCGAGGACTCCATCGCGCACCTCGGCACGCTGGAGCGACCCATCCGTCTGGTGGACCAGTGGATGTACCACACGCGCCTGTACGCGGCGGCGAAGGTGGCCACCGAACGGGCCGACCTCGATCTCGTCCAGCTGAACAGCTTCGGCTGCGGTCTGGACGCGCTGACCACCGACCAGGTGCAGGAGATCCTCGAGGCGGCGGGCAAGGTGTACACCGTCCTCAAAATCGACGAGGTGTCGAACTTGGGCGCGGCGCGCATCCGCGTGCGCAGCCTGCTGGCGGCGCTCAAGGATCAGGCCGACGAGCAGGCCGATGCCGAACGCACGCCGTGCGGCTGCCCGGCGGTGTCGTTCGACCCCGACAAGTTCCTCGCCTCGCCCGAGGCCGCCATCGACGCGAAAACCGGCGTGACCGAGGGCCGCATCGCCGCCGAGATCGCGCGCACGGTGCCCCAGACGTTCACCGAGAAGGCGGCGCCCGAGGTGGCCGAGCGCTTCAAGCAGCGCGAAGGCGCCACCACCGAGTTCCCGCGCGCCGTGTTCACGCAGGAGATGAAGGATGCGGGCTACACCATCCTCTGCCCGCAGATGGCACCCATCCATTTCGACCTGCTCATGGACATTTTCCAGCGCAACGGCTACAACCTCGAGTTGCTGCCGTCGGTTGACCACGGGGCGGTGGATGCGGGCCTCAAGTACGTGAACAACGACATCTGCTATCCGTCGGTGCTGGTCACCGGTCAGATCATGGAGGCCGTCATGTCCGGCCGCTACGATACCGACAAGCTGGCGGTCATCATCACGCAGACAGGCGGCGGCTGCCGCGCCACGAACTATATCTCGCTTATCCGCAAGGCGCTGGCCTCGGTGGGGCTGCCGCATATTCCCGTCATCGCGCTGTCGTTCAAGGATCTGGGCGAGAGCAACCCCGGCTTCAAGGTGACGCCGTCCATGCTGCTGCAGGCCGCATACGCCATCTTCTACGGCGACCTGCTGATGATGGCGCTGTACCGCACGCGTCCGTACGAGGTCGAGGAGGGCAGCGCGAACCGCCTGTTCGACCACTGGATGACGACGTGCAAGGCGCAGCTGCGCAGTGGCTTGAAGCGCGGCGAGTTCAAGAAGACGGTGCGCCGCATCGTGGAAGACTTCGATACGCTGCCGCTGGCCGGCGAGGGGTTGAAGCCGCGTGTGGGTGTGGTGGGCGAGATCCTGGTGAAGTTCCATCCCACTGCGAACAACCAGATCGTCGACGTCATCGAACGCGAGGGCTGCGAGGCCGTGGTGCCGGGCTTGGCCGAGTTCTTCCTGTTCGGCATCGCCGGCGGCATCTTCCAGAAGGACCCGCTCGGTCGTTCGGCGAAGGGCGCGCTGGGTTCCCGCATCGGGCTGTGGGCCATCGCGAAGATGCGCGCGCCCGTCACGAAGGCGCTGCGGGACTCCAGCCGCTTCGAGCCGCCTGCCGACATATACGAGCTGGCCGAGTACGCCAGCGAGATCCTGTCCTTGTGCAACTCGATGGGCGAGGGTTGGCTGCTGACCGCCGAGATGGTGGAGCTCATCAAAACCGGTGCGCCGAACGTGGTATGCACGCAGCCCTTCGCGTGCCTGCCGAACCATGTGGTGGGTAAGGCGGTCATCAAAGAGCTGCGTCGCCGCTACCCGGAAAGCAACATCGTGGCGGTGGACTACGACCCCGGCGCGTCCGAGGTGAACCAGCTCAACCGCATCAAGCTGATGATCAGCGTGGCGAAGGCGAACCTTGCCGACAAGGAGGCCGAGGCGAAGAAGGCGCGCGACCGGTTCGTGGACGCCGGCCGCCCCCAGGCCGTCCAAGAAGAAGCCGGCGCGCTGGAAATCGAGACGGAGCGGGCATAGCGAACGACGAGCGAGTTGACGCGGGGCGGGCCGGAGCGGCTCGCCCCGTTGCTTTCGGAAGGAGGTTGGGCGATGGACGACGATGCCCGGTTCATGGCGAGGACGCCCGCGGGAGAGCCGTACGAGCTTTGCAATTTGTACGCGGCTTATGCGGAAGGCGAGGGGGGCAGTCCGAAACCCCAGATGGTGCGGAAGATGCGCGGGTGGGGGTTCAGCTGGCTCGCGCTGTTGCTGACACCCCTGTACCTGCTGTACCGCAAGCAGTACCTCGCGGCTGGCTGCTGGATCGCCGTGAGCTTCGGCGCCGATTTCCTGTCGAAGTCCCTTTCGACGGTGGTGGGGATGCTCTTCTTCCTGGCGAGCCTCGTGTTCGGCATGGCGTTCTACTCGCTGTACCGCGTCAGCGCCGAGCGCGCGATGGACCGCGCGTTCGAACAGGGCGCTACGAACGTGCGGGAGGTGCTCGCCTACGTGCGGCGTTGCGGCGGCACCAGCTTCGCGGCCGTGGGCGTGGGTTTCGCAGTGGTGTTCGCGCTCGCCGTGGTGGAGGTGCTGGCGGGCATCTAGGCGCGCGGCGTGCGCGCCGGCCGCTGAGGCGGGCCGGGGCCGCCACCCTGCATAGCGCACAAATGTTTCACGTGAAACAACTCGGCCCTTCGCTGTTTCTAGTGGTTTGACAGGGCGAACTTGCTAGGGAGCCCACCTTATGGAGCTGCAAGCGGTACCATGGGACACGCAGACGGCGCTACGGAATCGGAGCAGACATGAACACCCAAGCGGCAATGCTCGCGGCTCTTTTCGAGAAGTCCTTGAACCTCGGCCCCGAATGGAAGGTCGTCGATGCGGAGTTCAGGGAGGTCGCAGGGGGCAAAGACGAGCTGCACGTCTTCGTGGAGCGAGCGACGGGCTCGGCCATGTTCTGCACCGCGTGCGGGGGCATGCACGGCGTCTACGACACCCGCGAGCGCGAGTGGCGCCACCTCGACATCTGGCAGTACAGGACGATCGTCCACTGCAAGGTCCCCAGGGTCGGGTGCCCGATCCACGGCGTCGTCACCGTGCGCGTTCCCTGGGAGGCCGACGACGCCAAGCACTTCACGGCCCTGTTCGCCGCCCAGGTCGTCGTCATGGCGCTCTCGGGGCTGACGGTGAGCGCCATAGGAGAGCTTTTAGGTGAAACGGACACGAGGCTTTGGCGGGCGATAAGGGCATGCGTGGCGCGAGCATGCGCGCATGCGGACTACTCGGACGTGCGCGCGGTGGGCGTCGACGAGACCGCCAAAAAGCGAGGGCACGACTACCTTTCCGCATTCGTCGACTTGGACGCACGCCGCGTCGTGTCGGTGCAAGAGGGACGCGACGCGGGAACCGTTGCAGGGTTCGCGGACGACTTGGCCGCACATGGAGGGGACGCAGAGGCCGTGGAGGCCGTTACCTGCGACCTATCCCCTTCGTTCGCGAGCGGCATCGCCGTCCACATGCCGCAGGCCGCCCGCATAGCCGACCGCTTCCATGTGATCCAGCTGTTCACCAAGGCGGTCGATAAGGTGCGCGCCGCCGAAGCGCGGGAGTCCGAGGGCAAACGAGATCTCCTGAAGCGAACCCGCTGGCTCTGGCTTAAAAACGAAGCCAATCTGAAAGCCTCCCAGCTATCGCGCAAGCGCGAACTCGCAAAAGAGAACCTTAAGACCGGCCGCGCGTGCGCCATGAAAGAAGCCATGCAGCGCATCTACGAGTGCACCTCGCGAGCCGAGGCGGCTGAAGCCCTTGATGCGCTGACAAGCTGGATGGCGCACTCCAACCTCGCGCCCATGAAGCCGGTTGCGAAGACGATCGCCAAGAACCGCGAGGAGATACTCGCCTACTTCGACTTCAGGAGGACCAACTCGATCCTGGAGGGGCTGAACTCCGTCATCCAGTCGGTCAAGCGCGCGGCGAGGGGGTACCGCAACTTCGAGAACTTCAAGGCGATGATATTTCTCCACCTGGGGAAGCTGTCGCTCGGGATCCCCGAGAGGTATGGTACCCACTAGAAACAGCGAAGGACCAACACTCTGCAGGAAAATCTTCGCGTTGCTGCAAATCGCGGCAGCGTGTCGCCTCGAGGAGGGGTACACTCTTCTCTGGGGTAGCATGTTTGAGCACGATAGGCGGTGATTGCGATGAGCGTGAACGCGAAGACGGCGCATGGGGCTCTTCTCGCGAGCGCACTCGTATTATGCGGGGCGTCGGGGATACTGCTCGGTTCGTGCTCGACCGGCCAGCCTTCCGCGCAGGAGTCAGCGAACCAGTCGGCGTACGAGACGGCTGCGTCGGCTGAAGGAAACGTTCTATCCCGTGCGGCTTCCGTGCCAGAGCCGGCTTCGGCTGCGGTCGATGCTGCTGGATCCGTGCGCATCGGCAAGGACCAGGTGACGGTGCTCGTGCTCAACGGCTGCGGCGTCGAGGGCGCAGCTGCCGAGGTGGCCGAGAAGGTGCGCGGCGCGGGGTTCGAGAACGTGACGGTGGACAACGCGACCTACTTCAACGCTGCGTTGACGCGCGTGTCGTACTACCACAAGGAAAACAGCGCGGAAGCGGAGGAGCTGGCCGAGCTGTTGAAGGTGGTCGGGCCGGGGAGCGTGTACTGCTACGACAGCGATCAGTCGGGAGGATGGAGCGAGGATTACGACATCCTTGTTTTGGTGGGCGATCCTTCGGTTGGCGGCTTCGCGCCGCAGGGTGCGCAAGTATGACCGTTCCGTAAAATGTTATCAACAAAGTATCATTTGGCGGTATCATAGGTACGATCACAGACGAAGAACAACCCCTCGTTGAAAGAAGGACCCATGGCTTCCAGCATCTATGACTTTACCGTAAAGGATCAGCAGGGCAACGACGTGTCGCTCGCCGACTACCGGGGTCGCGTGCTGCTGGTGGTGAACACCGCCACTGAGTGCGGCTTCACGCCCACGTACGCCCAGCTCCAGGAGCTGTACACCGCGTTGCATGAGCGAGGCCTGGACATCCTCGACTTCCCGTGCGACCAGTTCGGCCACCAGGCGCCCGGCACGAACGAGGAGATCGCGCAGTTCTGCACGTCGCGGTTCGGCGTGACGTTCCCGCAATTCGCGAAAATCGAGGTCAACGGCGAGGGAGCCGACCCGCTGTTCACCTACCTGCAGCAGCAGAAGGGCTTCGAGGGCTTCGACGACGGCCACGAGTTGACGCCCATTCTGGAAGACCTGCTGTCGAAGGACGACCCCGACTACGCCGGCAAGCCGGACATCAAGTGGAACTTCACGAAGTTCCTCGTCGACCGCGAGGGCAACGTCGTGCGCCGTTTCGAGCCCACCGCGTCCATCCCCGATGTCGTGGCGCCCGCCGTGGAGGAGCTGCTGTAGCCTTTTCGGATCGCACCTATCTCGCGCAAGCGCATGAAGCGCGAACCCGCGAACCTGGCCGCCGCATCCATAGTGATGCGGCGTTTTTTGTGCGCGTCCGAGTGTTTCACGTGAAGCATTTGTACGGATTTGCCACTGGGAGAGCATCGGCCGAGATGCTCGCCTAAGGGTTGTTCTGGGTTCGCGCCCAGCGGAGGTCTTCTTGCATCGCGAATCGGGACGCGTTGCCCCTCCGTGCGGCCAGTCGCCCTCGAAATGGCACAAAGGCATCGAATTCGGAAGAAATCGCGAGCCTCGGACGAGCTCGATGCATGGTGCCGGAAGCGAGCCATCCTGTGACCTGGTGTTATGCGAGGAGGAGGATTCCCGGTGCTCTTGCGCACTGGATGGAGACTTCCGAATTCGATGCTTTTTCGCCATCAAGTGCGCCGTCGGCCGCACGGGATACTTCGTGCACGGCCAGGGCGTGCAGTGGGAGGACTATGCCCACGTGCTGCCCGATCTCGCGCAGCGCTACCACGTGTTCGCCGTCGACTGCTTCGGTCACGGCGAATCGAGCCACGATCCGGCGCTTTACTCATGCGAGGCCATCGGGCGGGCGCTCAAGTCCTTCGCTGCGCAAAAGATCGGCGCGTGCTATCTCGTGTCGGGCCATTCGTCGGGCGGCATCATCGCCGCGTGGCTGGCCGCCAACGACGCCGAGCGGGTATCGGCATGCGTGCTGGAGGATACGCCCTTCTTCCGCGTCACGCCGGTCGAGATGCAGCAGGAACCGGGCTGCTTCGCATGGAAAGACGGCTTCATGGTGACGCACGCGTTCCTCCGGCAGGGCGACGTTGCCGACCCGACCGTGTACTACGCGCAGCACAGCTACCTGTTCAGCCTGTTCGGAGGACTGCAGCCTAAAATCGCGGAGTGGACGGCGCAGGAGCGATCAGCGAACCCCGACGCGCATCTCACGCTGGCCTGGGTGCCGCACGACTGGGTGCGTGGCCTGTACTTCTACGACGACTTCGACGTGCGGTTCAGCGAGACGTTCTATGACGGCACGTGGTTCGACGGCATCGACCAGGCCGACCTTCTGCGCTGCATAACCTGTCCTGCCGTGTACCTGAAAGCGAAGACGAACTACGGCGAGGATGGTACATTGCTCGCCGCCAACTCCGACGAGGACGCCGCACGCGTGCAGCAGCTCGTGGCTGTCTGCGAAACCGTCGTCGTCGAATCGGGCCACGACATCCACTACGAGCGTCCGAAAGCGTTCGCCGCCGTCGATCAGATGGCGTCGAAGTACTCGTGCCCCTCGTTCAGCGCGGCTTCGTACAGCTCGCGAGCCTGTGCGATGTCATCGGTGACCAGACCGTCGATGCCATAATCGATGAGGCGCGACATGTTGGCGGGGTCGTTGACGGTCCAAGCGTATATGATCTTCCCCGCCCCTTGCACTTCGTCGACGAGTTCCTGGGTGACGAAGAAGTCGTCGACGCTGAAATAATCGACATGCTCGATGCTCGAGATGGAGCCGTAAGCCAACGTCATGTCGTACATGGTGGGCATGGAGGGGTCGATCTCCTTCACCTTCGCGAGCGACTCGTAGGAGATGCTCGCGACGGCCACCTGGTCTCTCATATCGTAGGCGTTGATGAGGTCGACCGTCTTTCGCTCGAGGTCGACGCCGTGGCCGTCCGGTTTCACCTCGATATTCAACTTGATCTTGCCTTTGCACAACGCAAGCGCCTCTTCCAGCGTGCATATCCGCTGGTCTGCGAATGCGGGATCGAACCAGCTGCCGTTGTCGAGGTCTTTGATCTCGTCGTACGTGACCTGCCAGAACTCTTTATCCAGACCTGTCGTGCGCTTGAGGTTGGCATCGTGCATCACCACGAGCACGCCGTCGGCCGTCTGCTGCACGTCAAGCTCCACCCAATCCGCGCCTTGGTCGATAGCGTTCTGGAATGCAGCCAAGGTGTTCTCGGGAGCCTCGCGCGCGCCGCCCCGATGCGCGGTGATCGCGAAATCCGGCGCGGGCTCTCGTTGGCTTTCGGATTCGAATACCCCGTGCAAAGGGTCGTAGGACAGCAACGAAACGAGTCCGAGCATGGCGAGAAAGGAGCCGACCGCTGCGCGCGCGAGCCTCGCCCTGCACGTACGCGAGGGCTCGTCGATGCGGTAAGGGACGTCGATGCCCCGCTCCTGCGAGAATTCGTAGAACGTGGCGCTGAGGGCGGCATAGCCCAGCGGCGCGAACACGCAGTCGACCACGATAGTGAACGCGAACATCACGAGCGTGAGCGCGAAGGAGACTCCGAACGGCAGGCCGCCTTCTAGGATGGCGGCCAAGATGAGGACGCCGACGACTATGGCCGCGACCGCTCCCGACGCGAACACGGCGAACAAGGCCAGCAGACGGCGCGCCAGCCGCCAGGCGTTGCCGCGCAGCAGGCTCCTGCTCGAGATGCGTGCCTGCATCCAGGATTCGTCGCACAGCGTGAAGAAGTGAATGCCGAACGCCAGAAAAAACGCATGCAGGTACAGTGCGGCCATCACGATGACGAACACCGCGGTCAGCGCGCCGTTTTCCCAGATGAAGTCCATAATGAACTCGGGAAGCCGCACGCCGGTGAGCGCCGAGGAAGTGACGGTCAGGTTCGTGAGCGGAACCAGCAGCAGCACGAACAGCGCAAGAAGCCAGTTCGATGGGCGTGCGATGCGCCGGGCGGAAGAGAATGCGAGCCGGCTCGTTTCGAGCACGCCGATGCGCCGACCCGTCTTTCCCGCCTGCATGACAACGACGAGGGCGCACATCTCGAAAAGGGCTCCGAGGGCCAGCACAAGCGCGGCCACGAGCAAAAACACCCACGCCAGCGGATTCGCGAATAGAGTCGTCATGTTCGTGTCGGCCAAGTAGGCAAGTCCGGCCGCTTCCATCGCGAGATCCACCATGCCGAAACATGCCGGTACGAACAGGATGGCGAACAGGAATCGGAAGCCGAATTCGAACAGGATAGCGGTTCGCGCATTGGCGGCGAACAGCCTCCATGTGCTACGTGCGAACTCCATGGCATGCGTCCTTTCGTCGGATGCGGTGGCTGGTTGTTCGAGCCATTCTACCTGATGCGCTGGTTGAGAGCTCGCGCACTGCGGCGTTAATCGAGGGCGAGCAGCGCTTTCGCTACGGCGTCGATATCCAGCAGGGGAAGCGTTCCCGACGGGAAGCTCGGACGGCGCTCGATGGCCAAGAGGGCATGTTCGGTTTCGTCGAGGTCGACGACGTAGGGCGTGCCGTAGAACTGCAGCCCCAACAGGCATCCTTCCCCTTCGACGAGCACGACGTGCCCCGGTCCAGTGTCGGGGGCTCTCGTGTCGACGATGGGGGCCAGCTCGTTGCCGCGGAACAGCGCGCCGCAGAACTGCTCGGGCAAGAGGGCAAGGGGCTGCACGCGGCTGGCGGCGACCACTTCGACGATGGACGAGAACGCGATGGCCATGTCTCCGTCATCGGTGGGGATGACCAGCGCGTTATTCCGCCGAGCCTCTTGGCGGTCCTTGCCGATGAGCGTTTCGATCCAGTGCAGACGTTGGCTACGGTCGCGCATGGGTTCCCCTGTCCTTCGCCGCGTCGTTCAGAAAGCGCTGTACGCTTATCACGATGCAGGGCGAACCGTCTTGCAGGATGGCGTATCCGATGCAGCCCAGTTCGTGCATGCGCCGGCGGTCGAGCAGTGCCGGAAGCTGCAGCATCGAGATCCGCTCGTAGCCCTCAACGTCGTCTGCGGCCAAAGCGCATCGTTCCCCCAGAGCTTCAAGCAGGACGGTATATGCGGGGTGCGCCGCGTCAAGCGGAAAGGGCTTGGCACCTTGGTTGAGCATCTCGATATGCGCGCCGTGTTCGTCCTCGTACCAGGTTGAGGTTGCTTTCGACCCTTCTCCCGCTGCGCCGCCGCGCTGGACGCGGGCGGGGTCGAACGCCTCGAAGCGCACGATCTGCTGTGCGGGAACTGCGAAGCGGACGCCTCCGGTGCGCAGCAGGGCGGCTTCGAACACGGTGAACGGCACGGGAAAGCGTAGGACGATCTCCAACGTGCCGCGTTCGGTGTTGCGCATCGTGCCGCGCCCGCCGATGCGCTGCAGCATGCAGCCTATCTCGTTCAGTTCTGCGAAGGCGTTGCCATCGCTGGCGGCGCTCGGCAAGAAGAATTGCGGCAGAAGGATGAACGCGCCTATCTCCTCGTCGGAATACGCGTCCAGCGGACGGGCGAGAAGGCCGCGTTTCGACGCTATCGTGGCGATACGGTGCGCGTCGAAGGGCCTGCCGTCGTGCTCGATGCGGCAAACGACATCCGAGCCTTCGTTTTCCAGGCGCAAGCGTATGGTTGCGCGTTCCGGTTTTCCCAGGTCGGCGCGTTCCTCGGCGCTTTCGATGCCGTCGCGGATACATGATCGAAGGGCGCGTCTGAGCGTTTCCTCGATGGATGCGAGCACCGAACGATCCAGATCCATGCGTCCTTGCTCGAGCTCCAGATCGACGGGAACGCCGAACTGGCGCCCGTAGTCCTCGACGAGCTTATGAAGCGATGGGGCGATGCGGTCGAACGCTTCGATGCGCGAAAGGGCGACGGTGGATCGCAGGTGGTCGAGGGTCTGCGCGTACGAGAACGCGATATCGCTGAGCACGCGGTCGTTCGGAAGGCTTTCGGCGTGCGCTCGCAAAGACCGGTTCGTCTCCTCCAGCTGCGCGATCAGGTTCGACAGCTTTTCGTCTCGCTCGCTGCGCGCATCGCGATCGGCGAACGAAGAAATCGCTTCGATCCCTCCGTTTTCTGCATCGTCTTCCTGGGGTGCGGAAGGCATCTCGAACGGCGGGATGCCTTCGGGATCCTCCACGATGGTGCAGCTGTCCACGAAGAACGCACCGCTGATGGCTGCGAGCACCCGCTCGGGCGTGCGCGAGACGAAGGTGACGAACAAGCCGTGGTCGCGCAGGTAGGGAATCGTCTCTCGACTGCTCTTGATCGCGTGCGGATGGCATGTTGCCGAGTCGCACAACGGCGCGATGCGGCGCATGACGAGCGAAGCGCGCGTGTTCTCGAGCCCGCAATTGGGCTTGAGCTTCGCCTGCACGGTGATCTCCTCGCGTTTCACGACCGGTTCCCTCCGTCGCGCTCTATCTGGTTCGATTGCGCGAACACGCAACGGTTCTTGCCCGTCTCCTTGCCGTGGTACAGCGCGCGGTCGGCCGATGCGAAGTTCTCGCCGAACGTGAGTTCCGGATCGTAGGCGCTCAGACCGAACGTGAGCGTGCACGAAAAATCGCCTAAGTCGTCGCTGATGGGATAGCTGGCCACTTCCTCACGCATCTGGTTGCACAGACGCAAGGCCTCGTGGTCGGGCGTGGAGAACAGCACGAGCAGCAGTTCCTCGCCGCCCCATCGGATGACCGGATGGTTGCCGGAGAGGTCGTCGAGGATGTCGGCGATGCAGACGATGGCGATGTCGCCGGCCTGATGGCCGCGCACGTCGTTGATGAGCTTGAAGTCGTCGATATCGCACAGGGCGAGCACGATGTTCGCTTCGCCGCTCATGCGTTCGATCTCTTGCTCCAGGTAGTCGGTTAAATAGTGGCGGCTGAACAAGCCGGTCAGCTGGTCGCGGAATGCGAGCGCCCGCATGACGTCCAGCTGCTGCTTCAGGGCGGCGTTGTCGGCGCGCAGGCGTTCGCGGTCTTCTCGGATGCCTTCCGATCCGCTCGGCGCGCTGCCTGTTTCGGTTCGGAATCGCGTCATGCCCCAGCTTCGCTTTCGTGCGGATCTGCATCGATTTTGAAGCGGCCGATCAGGTGCTTGAGTTCGTTCGCGCGATCCGCAAGCTCCTCTCCGATGACCGCGCTTTCCTCGGAGGCGGCCGAGTTCTCCTGCACGACCTGGGAGAGGCTGTCCATGCTCTCCTGTATCTGGGCGACCGCTTCGAGCTGCTGCTCGGAGGCGTGAGCGATGGAGGACATCGCCGTCTTGATATCTTCGATAGAGGTAACGGCTTCCTCCATGTTCGAAGATGCGGAGCCGATCAGCTCGCTTCCGGCCTCGACGTTTTCGATGGCGCGCCCGGCGAGTTCGTCAGCCGCGCGCGACGCTTCGCTCACTTGCGAGGCGAGGCGGCGGATCTCCTCGGCCACAATGGCGAAGCCGCGTCCGGCATCACCTGCGCGCGCGGCTTCGACGGAGGCGTTCAGCGCGAGGATGTTCGTCTGGAACGAGATGTCTTCGATGGAGTTGGCCAGCTGCGAGATGCTCTGGGCGTTGTCTTTGATCTCCTCGATGGCGCGCACGGTGCGGGCTATCGAGTCGCTGCTTTCCTCGACCGCGCCCAGTACATCGGAGGTGTTGGAATTCACGGTCAGGACGCTTTCGGTGTTCTCTCCCACCACGTGCGTGATGCTCTGAACGTTGGCGGCAAGCTCTTCGATGGCGGTGGCTTGCTCGGCGGAGCCTTGCGCGACGGCTTGGGAACTGTCCGACATCTGCGATGACGAGCGAGCCACCTGCTCGGCTGTTTCGCTGAGCTGCTCGGTGGCGAAGCGCAGCGAAGCTACCGTTTCGTTCATGGATGAAGCGAGCGAGCCCAGCTCGTTGCCGGACGTGCAGGATGAGCGCACCGTCAGATCGCCGTCGGCCAACCGCTTCGCTATGCGGTCGATCTCCTGAATGGGCGCGGCGATGCTGTGCGTGATGCGCCTCCACATAACGATGACGAGCACGATGGCCGCCGTCCCTAGAAGCCCGATGGCCAGCGAGGTTCCGACCTCGACGCTGAACGAGTCTTTGACGAAGGCCTGCGCTACGTGCTCTGCGTTGTTCACGACCTCGGTGGACAGGTTGACGGTCACTTCCTTTTGCGCGAGGTACTCGTTCGAGTACAGGTCGATGGCGCGGTCGATGTCTCCCGCTTCGGCCGCGCCGATCACGGCGTTGCGGCGCGCGCCCAGCTCGTCGCAGGCGTTCGAGAAGCGTTCTAGAAGATCGGGATCGGCTTTGAACAGCGACCGGACGACGTTCAGCTCGTTCATGCGTTGTTCGGTGAGATCCTCGATGGCCACCAGCGCTTTCTGTTTCGCCGCGTCGTTTTCTGCGTCAAGCAGCTGCTCGACGTACGTCGACATCTCCTCGATCGTGAAGCGAAGCGCCACGGCGCTTTTCGAAACCATGTACGGCCGGTTGTAGAACTCTTTGGTCATGGAGGCGTTCGCGTGGACGCCGTAGAGCGCCACTGCGATCGAAAGGGCGAACAGGGCGATGACGATGCCGTAGGATATCATCAAGATGCGGCTTATGCTGATGTTGCTCGGTTTCATGCTCATACGTTGGTCGCTTTCGCTTGTCTTCGATAAACGGAGTTCCCCTGGTATTCGAACAGCGTACGTTCGCGGATGATCTCGGCGTGCCCCAGCATGAGGTAGCTCGATGGGGCGAGGTGGCGGTGCAATGTCGCGATCACCCGGTTGCGAACTTCGGCTTTGAGGTAGATGATGACGTTTCGGCACATGATGAGGTCGTACGTCCTGCGCAGGACTTCGTCGTCGCAGAGGTTGCCCTGCGCCAGAAAGACGCGCGAGCGGATGCGCTCGGCAACGGTGTACAGCTGACCGTTCCGAACGAAGTACGCATTGCGCCAGCGACGGGGCACCCTGTTGATGCGCGATTCGGGATAGGCGGCCGTACGCGCCTCTTCGATCGCAGGTTGCGACAGGTCGATGCCGGTGATGCGAACGGAGGGGATCGGGTGGGTTCGCGCGTAGTCCTCGACCAGCATCGAGACGCTGTAGCATTCTTCTCCCGTGGAGCAGCCGGCGCACAGTATGTTCCACGGGCGGTTCGGCCGCTTGGCCAGCAATTCCGGGAAAGCCGTGGCGAAGAGGAACTTGAACTGCGCGCTTTCGCGCAGGAAGTAGGTGTAATGGGTGGTGACGAGGTTGACGAACCGGTTTCGCTCCTGCTGGTTTCGCCCTGACTCCACGAGGTCGAAGTACGCCGAAAACGACGGCAGCTGCAAGCGATCGCGCTCGCGCGCGAGGCGGCATTCTAGCAGGGTGCGCTTCGAATCCATGTCCAGACCGTACGTCTGGGCAAGAAACGAGCGTACCTGCTCGAATTCGCTGTCAGTCATATGTTCCACGCGCACCGCTTCGTCGATGGATGTTCATGATGGCTACAGAATACCATTGATAGGGGCTCGATCCGGGGATGAGCGGGGGGGGGGGGGTGCGATTTTATGCTTTTTTTCCTGTTGCGGCAGGATGCGGCGCATGCCGGGCTCGGCTACGCAGACGGCTGTCCGGCCGCGAGGGGGCTTTGCCCTCGTGCAAGCGCCTGCGTCGATCCTTCTTATGACGCAGGCGCTTTTCCCCGTTGGCGTGGCGATGTTCGGCCTTGGCCAGTGCAGCTTACCTCACGTGGTCGTCGAGCCATTCGATGGCATCGCGGATGACGCGGTCCTTCTTGAACTCGTTGAATATCTCGTGGCGCAGGCCTGCGTAGATGCGCAGCGACTTGTCCTTCGATGAGACTTCGCGGAACATATCGATGCTGTCCTGCGGGCTGACCAGGCCGTCGTCTCCGCCGTGCAGCAGGAGCACCGGGTCGGCGAAGTCGGCGGCCTGCGCGCGTAGCCAGAGGTGCCCGTCGTGCACGGCGCGCAGCAGCGCCACCGAGAACTCCTTGACGACGAAGGGGTCGGCCAGGTAGGCCTCTCCCACGGCGGGGTCGGAGCACACGCCGTCGCCCAGCTCGTTGGGGATGTACATTTCCGGGTCGAGCCCTTGCTCCACCGCGCCCGATGCCAGGCCCGTGTGGTCGCGCGTCCAAGCGCCCGACAGCACGTAGCCGTCCAGCTTGCCGGGATGGGCCGTGCCGTAGCTGGCGGCGCCGAAGCCGCCCATAGAGTGTCCGATCATGAACACCGGCAGGTCGGGGAACTGCGCGCGGGCCTCTTCGACGAACAGATCGGTATCGGATACGATCTGCGTGCGGTCGTCGTACCACACCTTCTTGCCCATGGAGCGCCCGTGCCCGCGATGATCGAAGCGCACGACGGCGTACCCGGCTTCCAGCAGCCGCTGCGTCACGTAGTCGTAGCGTCCGAAGTGCTCGCACAGCCCGTGGACGATGACGATTGCCGCCTTCGGCCGCTCCGGTGCGTCGATGCGCCCGACCAACAGGAAGCCCTCGGGGGCCTGTTTCGTGAGTTGCTGCTGCATGCGCGTTCCCTTCTCTCGGGTCGATAAGCTGGAGCTATTGTAGCGCGTTGACGCGCGGGTATGGAGGGCAGGGGAGGAAGAGGAGAGGAGGCGGGGAAGGCGTGGAAGGTGGCCTCGGGTGGGGCCCGCTCTTCTGGGCGCGGGGTGGCGCTTGCGAGCGGGTGGGCGCGTTCCGCGCCGATTCGTGGCGGGCGCGGCGTGCGACCGGCGCGGCCGCTGACACCTAAGTCCCAAATCCCACTCCGCGCCAGAGAAGGGCTTGCGCCCTATCCCCGCGCCAAAAAGGGCTGACCCGACCCGGCTGCTCGCGTGCTTTCCATCCTGCGCGTTTGCCAAGGTTGCCCGTTTGCCCGACAATGGACGACAACGAAGAACGGCGCGGCGCGCGCAGCAATGGAAGGAAGCACATGGCCGGCAAGCTCATCATATGTCCTACGCCCATCGGCAACTTGGGCGACATGACCGAGCGCGCGCTCGAGGCGCTGCGGTCGGCCGACGCGGTGTGCGCCGAGGACACGCGTGTCACAGGCAAGCTGCTAGCGGCATTCCGCATCGAGAAGCGCATCGAGCGGCTGGACGAGGCGCTCATCGGCGAGCGCGCGTCGTCGCTGGTGGAGCGCGTGGCGGCAGGCGAAGTGATCGCGTACTGCTCGGACGCCGGCATGCCGGGCGTGTCCGATCCGGGGCTGCGCCTCGTGCGCGCCGCCCGCGAGGCGGGCGTGCCGGTGGAGGTGCTGCCGGGCGCCACGGCCGTGGCCACGGCGTACGTGGCCAGCGGCAGCGCGAACCCGCGCTTCTATTTCGGCGGCTTCTTCCCGCGCAAGGACGCCGAACGCCGCGCCGTGGTGGAGAGCCTGCGCGCGCTCGATGCGGCGCTGCTGTTCTACGAGAGCCCGAACCGCCTGGTGGCGGCCTTGACCTCGCTGGCGGAAACGCTTCCGCACCGCGAGATCGCCGTGTGCCGCGAGCTGACGAAGCTGCACGAGGAAGTGGTGCGGGGTCGGCTGCCCGAGGTGCGCGACGCGTTCGCCGCGCGCGAGCGGGAGGGCGCGGGCATCAAGGGCGAGATCGTGCTGGTGATCGACGGCCCGAGCGAGGCCGAGGGCGCCGCCGCCGAGCAGGACGCCGAAGTCGCAGCCCGCGCCCGCGCCGCCGAGCTGAAGGCCGCCGGCGTGCGCAGCAAGGACGTCGCCCGCGCGATAGCCGAGGAGTTCGGCATCGCGCGCAACGCGGCATACGACATCTCGCTCGAGGCGTGAGGCGGCGCGCGATGGCACGCGGTGCCGGCATGGCCGGCTCGTCGTCGATGGCGCGTCCGTTCGCGCGGTACGTGTCGTTCAACGTGCTGGGCATGGTAGGCGTGTCGGTGTACATCCTGGCCGACACGTTCTTCATTGCGAATGGGGTGGGGTCGGACGGCCTCGCGGCGCTTAACTTCTCCATCGTGCTGTACACGGTGCTGCAGGCCACGGGCCTCATGCTGGGCATCGGCGCGGCAACCGAGTTCCAGGTGTGCTCCGCGTGCGGCGACCGCACGGGGGCGAACCGGGTGTTCACCACGGCGCTCGTTATGGCGGGCGTTGCCGCGGCGGTGCTGCTCGCGGTCGTGGAGGCGTTCGCGGCGCCGCTGTCGTCGCTTTTGGGGGCGGACGAGGCCACGCTTCCGCTGACCGTGACGTACCTGCGCACCATCTTCGCGTTCGCGCCGCTGTTCTTGTTGAACAACGTGCTGCTGCCGTTCGTGCGCAACGACGGCAGCCCGCAGCTGGCCATGGTCGCCATGCTGGTGGGAAGCTTCGGGAACATCGCGCTCGACGCGTTGTTCATATTCGGGTTCGGGTGGGGCATGTTCGGCGCGGCGTTCGCCACGGGGTTTGCTCCGCTCATGAGCATGGCGGTGCTGTTGATCCATTTCCTCAGGAAGCGCAACACGTTTCGGCCGGTGCGCTTGCATCTGCGCGCGCGGCTCGTGGGGCATATCGCGGCGCTCGGGTTCTCGTCGTTCGTGGTAGAGCTGTCGGGCGGGCTGGTTTTGCTGGTGCTGAACTTGGTGATCCTTGCGTTCGAGGGAACCATCGGCGTGGCGGCCTACGGGGTGGTCGCGAACTTCGCGTTCGTGGCGAGCGCCCTGTTCGTGGGCATCGCGCAGGGCATCCAGCCGCTGGCCAGCAACGCGTACGCGCGTGGCAGCGACCGCGACGTGCGCGCGGTGCTGCGCCTGGCGCTGCTGACGGCTCTCGTCATCGCGACGACGACGTACGCTGCGGTGGCGCTCGCCGCCGAGCCGCTTGCGCTCGCGTTCAATCGAGACAACGATCCGCAGCTCACGGCGCTTGCCGTGGACGGCATGCGCGTGTACTTCCTCGGGTACTTCTTCGCGGGGGCGAACATCGTGGCGGCGGCGTTCTTCAGCGCGGTGGAGAAGCCGGCGTATGGCCTGGCTATCTCCATCGTGCGCGGTCTTCCGGCCATGCTCGCGTTCGCGGCCGTGCTGGCGGCGCTGTTCGGCATGGCGGGCGTGTGGGCCACGTTCCCCGCGGCCGAGGCGGCCACGTTCGCGCTGACCGCCGTGCTTCTCGTGCGGTTCGTGCACGGGCCGCGCCGGCGCGATCGGGAGGTGGTCGCGTGAGCCCGCGGCAGCGTGCGGCGCGGGGGCGGGCTTCGGCCTCGCGTCCCGTTGCGCCCGTCGAGCCCGTCGAACTCGTGGTGGACGGCCTGGTCGTGCGGCTCACACGCAAGCGCATCAAGAACCTCAACCTGCGCGTGCATCGCGGCGGCGGGTTCGTAGAGGTGTCGGCGCCGGCGTACGTGCGCGATCGCGACATCGAGAGGTTCGTCCGCGAGAAGCGCCCGTGGATCGACGCGAAGCTCGCGCAGGTTGCCGCCTCGCCCGCCGCCGTGGCGGCCGAGGCGGGGCCCGAGGAGGTGGCGGCGTGGCGCGCCGTGGTGGAGGCGTGCGTGCCCGCGCTGGTGGAGGCGTGGGAGCCTATCATGGGCGTGAAGGCGGGCAAGCTGGCGTACCGCAACATGACCAGCCGCTGGGGCAGCTGCCAACCCGCCACGGGCCGCATCTGCATCAACGTGCGTTTGGCGCTCTATCCGCCCGAGTGCTTGGAGTACGTGGTGGTGCACGAGCTGTGCCACCTGCTGGAACGCGGCCACGGCTCCCGCTTCAAAGCGCTCATGGACGCCTTCATGCCCGACTGGCGAGATCGGCGCGCGAAGCTGCGCTAGGGCCTTGGTAGCGCCGCGCCCGTAGGCGCCCAAGCGTGGCGAGCACCGAGTGCTGAGCGCCACCCCGAAGGGCGCGGGTCGCGTCCGTGCGCGGCGCGCATTACGCGCCGGCTCGGAATGCGCGGGTCGATCTCGATACGCCCGCGTGCACCGTATGAAAGCCGCAGGTCGTGCCCTGCGTTCGTCCGAGCGCGTTCCCGATGCCCTTCTGCGCGTGGCCGGCGGGCCGCTTGACGGGACGTTCGGGCTTCCGCGGTAAAAACGGAACGGTGGGGGTGTTTTGCGCCCAGGTCGGCCTCGCAGCTGCGGGCGAGCGTCCGGCACGGTGAGGTTCCGTCGGGCGCAGGCGAGCGTCCGGCACGGCGGTCACCGTCGGGCGCGGGCGAGCGTCCAGGGCGCGGGCGCGACTGGCCTTGCCCAGGCCTGATCGCGGAATGTGTGCATCCTTCGCAAACCGCTTGCGCACGCTGCTATCATGGAACTATGGAAAGCGCACAGGCGATAGAGCGAGAACGGAACTATGGCAGCGCGGGTGATACCGCGCAAGGGGTATCCGACGGCTTGCCGAAGAGACAGCGCACCATCGTGCTTGCGGTCATGATGTCGGGCACCACCGCCGCGTGCATCTCGCAGAGCATGATGATAGCCGCGCTTCCCACCATCATGCACGAGTACTCCGTGAGCGCCTCGCTCGGCCAGCTTCTCACCACGTCCTACATCTTCACGCTTGGCCTCATCTCGGCTATGACCGCCTATCTGGTGCATCGCGTTGATTCGAAGAAGCTGTTCATCGCAGCCATGGTGTGCTTCGTCGCAGGTTGCGCGGCCGCGCTCGTCGCACCGAATTATCCGCTGCTGTTGGCATCGCGCCTGCTGCAAGCCGGCGGCGCGGGCATCGCGCTGCCGCTTATCCAGGTGGTGGCGCTGTCAGTGTACCCCAAAAGCGAGTACGGCCGTGCGATGGGTCTGGTGGGCCTCATCATCGGCTTCGCGCCGGCCATCGGGCCCACCGTATCCGGCTTCCTCATCGACTTCTGGGGTTGGCGCTCGGTGTTCGTCATCTTGGGCGCGGTGTCGGCGGTGGTTGTGGTGCTGTCGTTATTCGTGCTGTCCGACGTGGTGAAGCGCGAAGGGTCGCGCGAGCGGTTCGACGTGCCTTCGGGGCTTTTGTACACGCTTGGCTTCTGCGGCATCATGCTGGGGACCACGGTTATGGAGTCGGACGCTGCGTTCGATCCTGTGTCTTTGGCGGCGCTCGCAGGCGGCGCGCTTGCGCTCTTCGTGTTCGCGAGGCGCCAGGCGCGCATCGAGCAGTCGCTGCTCAAACTGTCGTGCTTTCGCAACCGCACGTTCGCGATAGCCACTGTGCTGGTGATGATGTCCCAGATGGCGTTCATGGTCGGTTCCATCATGGTGCCGTTGTTCGTACAGGACGTGCAGGGCGGCAGTGCCACGGTGTCGGGGCTGACTATCCTGCCGGGCGCGGTGCTGCTAGGGTTCTTGAACCCGGTGACGGGACGCCTGCTCGACCGTTACGGTCCAAGGCCGCTCGTTGCGGTGGGATGCGCGGTGCTGGCTGCGGGCACACTGGCGTTCGCGGCGTGCGACGCGGGTACGCCCGAGTGGGCGATAACCGTGTTGTACGGCGTGCGCACGGTGGGGGTCGCATGCCTCATGATGCCGATGACCGCTCACGCTTGCGCGGCGCTGTCTCTTGAAGACATCGCGCAAGGCACGGCCATCATCACGTCGTTTCGCCAGATTTTCGGTGCGCTCTCGTCGTCGGCGCTTATCACGGTTATGGCGCTCGCATCTTCCAACGAGCTAGGCATCGACGTCGGCGGTTTCGCTTTAAGCTTCGAAGTGCAGGCGGCCATCATCGTCGTGGGCTTCGTCGTGGGCATGGCGTTTCTGCCGCGCCCGCAGCGGAAAACGCGCTAGAGGCGGCTCGGCTGAGCGTGGTTCGCGCTATGCTGCGGCTGCCAGGGACAGCTCGGCGTAGCGGGCCCTGATGTAGCGGTCGATGGCGTCGGCGGTTTGGCTCTGCTGTTCCGCGGGGGTGATGCTGGCTTCGCCATCGCCGCTTTGCGGGCCGTAGGCGCCGAAGCCGGCATGGTTGCCGCCTTCGATCTCCACGGTTTCGGCTCCCTTGGGCAGCAGGTCGGCGTTGTCCTCGAGCTTGGCGCGGTTGAGCACCTGGTCGTTCGAGCCGTACAGGGAGATGGCGCCCAGGTTCGTGCTCGACAGGTCGCTGGCGGAGTAGGATCCCAGCAGCACGAGGCCGTCGAGCGTGCCGTCGCCGGCATGGTCGACCGCGTACTGCGCCGCCATCGAGCCGCCCAGCGAGTGGCCGCCCACCCACCAGGTGCCCACGTCGGGGAAGTCCGCGCGCACGCGGTCGGCTGCGTTGATGTCGAAGAACGCGAAGTTGAACGGCATCTGAACCACTACGGCCAGGTAGCCGCGCTCGGCCAGATCGCGCATGAGCGGCGCGTACGCGCTGTATTCCACCTTCGCGCCGGGGTAGAACACGAGGCCGACGGCTGCGTTCGGGTCGCCGAACGCAAGGTAGTTGTCTCCCTGCTGAACGGGCAGCGTCTCGGTCGACACGAGGTTGCGATGATGGGCGTCCAGGTCGTGGTACGAGTCGCTCGCGTACGCGAAGAACGCGGCTGCCAGCACGCACAGCAGGATGGCGAGGGCCGTCAACGCGACGACGAGCTTGCGCGGCTTGCGGCGCGCGGCGAAGGCAGCGCCGCTTTCGGCCGCTTCCGTCGTGGGTGTGGGTTCGTTCGTTTCCATGACGAGCATGGTATCAAAAGAGTGCCATGCCCGGTTCCGGATCTGCAACGCTTGCCTTGCATTTCCTCTTCGTGATAAGTATACTTGACATTGTGATAAGAAAACTTGGCAGAATGAACCAATGAAAACCTTGGGATGCCGTACGAGGATGCCCAGTTGGCAAAAAGCAATCGAATTCGGAAGGTGAGCGCAGTCCGATTCGGTGGCAAGTCCAACGTGATTGAGGATGCCGGCTCGCGACCAGGTATTTTGCAGAGTGGGTAGCCGCGCATCGCTGCGATCAGGGATTCAAACTTCCGAATTCGGAGGTTTTTCGCCATCGAGAAGCGTTTTGCGTGCTTGGTGAGGCATGAGTACAAATGTTTCACGTGAAACATCCGGAAGCGAACGGGCGATGCAGAAGGAGGCAGCCATGAACAAGGACGAGATTCTGGAGAAGAGCCGTCGGGACAACGACGGAATGGACGAGCGGTTCAAGCTGATGCAATGGCGTGCGAGCTACCTTATGCTCTCCGTGATGATGGTGGTATGGGCGTTGTTGTTCGTGTGGGATTCGCTTCATGGTCAGAGCACGGATGTGTCGTTCGCCATTGTCATGTCGGGCATAGCCGCCATGAACTTCTACCAGTTCTACCAGTTTCGTTACAAAACCGCGTTGGGTGCGGGCGTTTTGGTGACGGTCGCGGTCATCAGCGTCGTCGTCCACCATATATTCGCGACGATGTAGGGGCACTTCATGATCAAGCTACCGTCTCTCGGATTCGACGATGTGCATGACAACGACGGCGAGCTCGAACTCTGCAACCGGCTGAAGGCGGCGCGCGCCGAGGCGGGGCTTTCGCAGGCAGAGCTCGCGGGGCTCGTGGGTGTCTCGCGCCAGACCATCTCGTCCATCGAGACGGGCCTGTTCAACCCTACGGCAAAGCTGGCCCTCGTCCTCTGCATCGCGCTCGACAAGAAGTTCGAGGATCTGTTCTACTTCGAGTGAAGTGTGCGCAAGGGCGCATCAAGGGTCGACGGACGCGCCTGGCTCACTTCCAGATCTTGCGGGCTTCGGGGTCTTCGGCCAGCAGCAGGTCGCGTAGGGCTTGCAGGTCGTCGGCCGAGACGTCTTCGGGGTTCTCGTACTCCAGCGTGTCCGCCACGTGAAAGTCGAAGCCGTTCTCGCCGTGCTCGCTCCACAGCTGCTGCAGCGGACGGTTCGGGTGCCCGCCTCCGTTCAGCTTCGCCCGCAGGCTGTTGAGCTCCTTCGCCGCATCGCGCGTGATGCCCAGAAAGCGCTGGCCCGTGGCAGTGCAGCGCAGTTCAACCACGCCCATGTCGGGGCGGCGGCTCTTGTATGCGTCTCGCAATTCCTTGCGTCGGTCGGTTTGCATGCGTATCACCTCATCGTCCACGGTACCGCATGCCGTCCGGGCGCGCAATCTACGGAACGTCGACCGCCGCCGGCGCTCGCGGCGCTCCGTGCCCTCAATCAGGCCGAAGCCGGCTGATCGGCCGCGCCGGCCTGCATCCAGGCGATGTACGTGTCGGGGTAGTGGGCGGTCAGCGCGGCCGAAAGGTCGAGGCCGAGGAGCGACTGCACGGCACCGACGATGCCCAATGGGCTGACCAGCGCGTCGAGCGTGGGCACGCGGGTGGATGCCGTGGAGCCGAACGTGCTCAGCGTGGCGAAGTCGTCCTCGTCGCATCCTAACGCGTAGCCGGTGTTGCGCTGGTAGGCGGTCTGCACGATGGCGTACGAATCGTCGAAGTCGACGCTTACGGTGCTGGGCAGCGTGATGGTGGAGCCGTAGCGTCCGAAACCCCAGGAGGAAAGCGGCAGCTGCGTGACGATGTCCGCCTCGTTCACCACGTTGAAGATGTTGCCGAACCTCGGATCGTGCCGGTCGTCAGCGCGCGTGGCGCACGGGGCGGCGAACGTGTAGGCGTAGATGCCGGACGAGGGCGCCAGCGCCGACGCGTCGTCGTCCGGGTCGCCGAGGTCGGCGGCCAGCAGGTTCGCGATGGCCCCGCCGCGGCTGTGCCCTGTGATGAGAATGCGCGTGTGAGCGGGGTCGATGCCCAGATCGCTCGCGTAGGAGCGCACTGCTTTCTCGACCTCTTCCTCGGCCGCTTTGAACCCGCGATGGTCGGCATCGTCGGAGCCGGCGCCCAGGAAGTTGAAGTTGCTGAGCCACTCTGCGCCGTACGTGCCGCGGATGCCCACGAACAGAAGCGTGACGGGCTTCCCGTCGCCGTCCGAAGCGATGGTCTTGCTGGCCAACGTGTACGCGGCCACGTCGCTCGATCCCACCAACAGTGAGCTGACCTCGTCGAGGACGCTGCTGCGCATCGCGTACGACTCGGTGCGCACGTCGTGGAATCCCAGCGCGCCAAGCGTCCGCTCGGCGTAGGGCAGCGAACCGGCCACGCCGTCGTAGTACTGGGATTCGGAATTGCACACCGCCGCCAACACGGAACAGGCCGTGGCCAGATCGTGCTGGTAGGTGCGGGCGTCGTGGAAGAACCAGGAGTCGTCGAACGTCAGCTGCGTGGATGTTCGCCCTGACGGGTTGTTCGGGTCGAGGGCGGCCACCACCTCGCTGCAGTATTCGGCGGTGACGGTGGTGCGCGGGGAAGCGGGGACGTGCGCGACGACCGCGTTTCCATTGGCGTGCGCGACGGGAACGAGCCCCGATTCGTAGCCCGTGTACCGGAGCTGTACCATGAACAGCGCGATGAGAAGGAGGCAGCCGAGCAGGGAAGCGACAGCCGACGCGAAGCGTCGCGCGGGGTTCGTCTGCATCGGTCCTCCTTCGCCATCGGTGAGTGCTTCCTTCGTTTCGGCCAGTATACGGTGTCGTGCCGCCGCGGTTACCGGTGCTGGCGCAACGCAAGTGAAACTTAAGCGTGCTGTAAGCATTTCTTAAGGTTTGGGGCACATTGCGGCAAGGTTCGGGATTCCTTTGCATCGCGGGCGTGAAACATTCGCGTGCGATCTGCGGGGACGAGGGGTCGAAGCGTTTCCTCGTGCTAGAATATCCAGTTGCCCGCCAACCTCCGGAGAAGGCTGGTCGACGGGCGTCGTCCAAGCGCGCCGCATCATGAGCGGCGGCGCTCGAAAGCCGGCTGACGAGGCATCATGCGCCGCGCGGCCCCGAAATGTGAGGAAGCACCATGTCAAAGGGAACCTACTCGTTCACCACCCCCATCTACTACGTCAACGCGGCCCCGCACCTCGGCACCGCGTACACCACCATCGCCGCCGACACCGTGGCGCGCTACCAGCGCATGAACGGCTACGACGTGGCGTTCGTGACGGGCATGGACGAGCACGGCCAGAAGGTGGCCGACACCGCCGCCGACAAGGGCATGACCCCGCAGGACTGGTGCGACTCCATGGAGCCCGCGTTCCGCGACGCATGGGACATGCTGGGCATCACCTACACCGACTTCGTGCGCACCACCGAGCCGCGCCACGCGCGCACGGTGCAGAAGTTCTGGCAGGACCTCTACGATCGCGGCTGGTGCTACAAGGGCAGCTACGAAGGCTGGTACTGCGTGCACGAGGAAACCTACTACGCCGAGAGCGACCTCGAGAAGAACGACGAGGGCGAATTGGTGTGCCCCGACTGCAAGCGCCCCGTGCAGAAGGCGGGCGGCGAGGAGAACTGGTTCTTCAAGCTGTCCGAGTTCGGCGACAAGCTGCTGGCGTTCTACGAGGAGAACCCCGACTTCATCCGTCCCGAGACGCGCAAGAACGAGATCGTGTCGTTCGTGAAGAGCGGTCTGAAGGACCTGTCCATCTCGCGCAGCACGTTCGACTGGGGCGTGCCGCTGCCGTTCGACGAGGGCCACGTGGCCTACGTGTGGGCTGACGCGCTGCTGGCCTACCTCACGGGCATCGGCTACGGCGACGAGGACGAGCGCGCCGGCGAGTTCGACGCCCGCTGGCCCATGCAGTACCACTTCGTGGGCAAAGACATCACGCGTTTCCACTGCGTCATCTGGCCGGCCATGCTCATGGCGGCCGGGCTGCCCATCACGCACACCGTGTTCGGCCACGGCTTCCTGCTCACGAAGGGCGAGAAGATGTCGAAGTCGAAGGGCAACGCCCTGAAGCCCGCCGACCTGTGCCGCGTGTTCGGCGTGGACGCGTACCGCTACTACTTCATGAGCGACGTGCAGTTCGGCGCCGACGGCTCCATCTCCATGGAGCGCATGGTGCAGGTGTACAACGCCGATTTGGCCAACACCTGGGGAAACCTGTGCAGCCGCGTGTTCAACATGACGAAGAAGTACTTCGACGGCCAGGTGCCGGAGGTGCCCGCCGAGATGCTCGCGAAGGAGAACCCGCTGCGAGCCATAACCGAGGAGCTGTACGCCGAGTACGACGCCGCCCTGGGTGCCGTCGACTTCACGGCCGCAGCCGCCGCGGTGCAGAAGCTGGCCGGTCGCGTGAACCTGTACGTGGAGGAGAGCGCCCCGTGGAACCTCGCGAAGAGCGAGGAGACCGCCGGCGAGCTGGCCGAGGTCATCTACAACGCGCTCGAGGCCATCCGCATCATCGCGCTGTATATGGCGCCGTTCATGCCGAACACGTCGGCCGAGGTGTTCCGTCGCCTGTCGCTGGGCGACGTCGAGGCCGTGACCGACATTGAGGCCGCGACGGCCTGGGGCAAGCTGCCCGCCGGCAACACGGTGGAGATCGGCGACCCCCTGTTCCCACGCCTGGACATGGACGCCATCGACCTGTCGATGGAGTAATCGCGTGGCCGACGACGAACGACAGGAACCCGTCTTCGACGATCCGCAGTTCCGGCAGAAGCGCAAGCACGGCCGCTATCGCGTGGTGGACGCTCCCCAGCTCGAGGGGTCGGTGGCCGACACGCATGCCCACCTGCAGCTTCTGCCCGATCCGTCGTACGCGCTCGCGCGTTGCGCGGCTCATAAGGTCGAGTTCGTCTGCACCATCGTGGACGCGTTCGAAGACGGAACCGCCACGTTCGACCGGCTGAACTCGTGGCGGTTCGAGGCCGCCGCGGCCGCCAAGCGCTTCGTCGGCTGGACTTGAAGCGATCCCTTCCCGCGCGTGCCGCGGGTTCGGATCGCCGTCGGGTGCCATCCCCACAACGCGAAGTTCTACGACAACGGCCTGGAGGCCGACCTGCGGCGCATGCTCAAGGACCCGCGCGTGGCCGCGCTCGGTGAGATCGGCCTGGACTACCACTACCATTTCTCGCCGCGCGACGACCAGCGCGAGGCGTTTCGCCGCCAGCTCCGCCTGGCGAAGGAAGCGGGGCTGCCTGTCGCGCTGCACCTGCGCGAGGCGCATGACGAGGCGCTGGCCATCATGCGCGAAGAGGGCTTCCCCGAGGCGGGCACGCTGTTGCACTGCTTCAACCTGGACTGGGCCACGCTGGAGCCGTGGGTCGAGGAAGGGTGCTACGTGGCCTTCGGCGGGGCGCTCACGTTCAAGAACGCCGACGACACGCGCGAGGCCGCGGCCCGCGTGCCGGTGAACCGCCTGCTCACCGAGACGGATGCGCCGTACATGACGCCCGAGCCCATGCGCGGCATGACCTGCCTGCCCGACCACGTGCTGTTCACGGCGGAACGGCTGGCCGAGGCGTGCGGGCGGGCGCCCGGGGCCCAGCGCGAGGAGTTCCTCGCTCGGCTCATGGACAATGCGCGCGAACTGCTGGATCGCCCGGCCACCGCTTGGCAGAAGAACAAAGGAGCGTGACGCTTGTGAAGCGACTCATCATCAGCGGTTCCCCTCGGGCGCGGGGGCGCAGCGCGGGCGTCGCGGAGGCCGTGCGCTTCGCGTTCGAGGACGCCTGCGCCGACGACGACGTGCGGCTCGTGTCGCTCGCGGACGTGCGCATCTCGCCCTGCACGGGATGCGAGACGTGCGCGCGCACCACAGGGCGCAACGAGCTGTACTGCATCATCTCGGACGACATGCTGCGCGTGCGCGAGATGCTGAACGCTTGCGATCAGCTGACGGTGGTGTCGCCGGTGTACTTCGCGGGCGCGCCGTCCCAGCTCAAGGCGTTCCTCGACCGCCTGCAGCCGTACTTCTACGCCAACTGGCGCGCCAAGCCGAAGCGACCGGCAAGCCTGTACGTGGTGGGCGAGGGGGGCGACCCGCACGGGTTCGGCCCGCTTGTGGGCGAGGCGCGCTCGGCGTTGGCCGTGGCGGGCTTCGCGCTGGAATCCGTGCACGACTGGGTGGGCCTCGTCAGCGCGGACGGCGCGCTCCCTTCGGGCTCCGACGTGCTGGAGGGCGGCCGCGTGCATCCGGCTTCGGCCTACACGTGCACTGGTCCCGAAGGCACGTTTCCACGCGCGGTGGGGCAGGTCTGATGACGAAGCTGTCGCCGCTGGCCAGCGTGTCCGAGACGCGTGCCGTCCTGGAAGCGCACGGGCTTTCGACCAAGTACTCGCTCGGCCAGAACTTCCTCATCAACGACGCCATCTTGCAGAAAATCGTCGCCCTGGCCGATCTTGTGCCCGACGATTACGTGCTGGAGGTGGGGCCGGGCATCGGCACGCTCACCGTCGCGCTGCTGAAGAGCGTCGGACGCGTGCTGTCGGTGGAGCGCGACCCCGACCTACCCGCCGTGCTGGCCGAGACGCTGTCCCCCTGGGCCGACCGATTCGCCCTGCTCAACAAAGACGCGCTTGATTTATGTTCCGCTGATTTCCAATCAGCGGAACCACTCGACGCTGCGGCTTCCCGTGGTGCCCGATCTCGCGGCGAGGCCGAAGGCTCGCGTACCGAAGTACGCAGCACCTTCGCCCTCCCCACGATCTCGGGCACCACGGAAACCCTCGCTGACGTAGCTGGACCCATGAGGCTTTTGCCCAACAAGCTGGTGGCGAACCTGCCCTACGCTGTGGCCGCCACCGTGGTGCTCGACTACTTCGAGCAGTTCGCGTCGCTGGAAAGCGCCACCGTTATGGTGCAGAAGGAAGTGGCCGACCGCATGGCCGCCAGCCCGGGCACGAAGAACTACGGCGCCTACACGGTGAAGCTGCGCCTGTACGCCGAGCCGGCCGGGCGCTTCGCCGTGGGGCCGGGCAACTTCTTCCCGCCGCCGCGGGTGGAGAGCGCCGTGCTGCGCCTGAACCGCCGCCCGGTCTTCGACGACCAAGGCGTGCCGCTCGATGCTGATGCGATCGGCGCCGCGTGCACCATGGCCGAGGCCGCGTTCGCCACGCGCCGCAAAACGCTGTCGAACTCCTGCAAAACCTACTTCGCCGGTCGTGGCCCGCAAGGAGCCGCCGTCATCGCCCGGCTCCCGCAGTTGTTCGAGCGCGCCGGCATCGATCCCCGCCTCCGCGGCGAGGTGCTCGACCTTCCCGAGTTCGTCCGCCTCGGCCGCGCTTTCCAGCAGATCGGGTGAACGGTTCGGTCGCTGAAGAGGGCTCGTCTGCCGAGGGGCTTGCCGCCGAGCAGCTCGCGCCCCCCCCCTCGCGTCGCAAATCCGTGGGCGATGTGCAGCAAAAACGAGGTTTTGGCAGCGCGAGCCACCTCGCCGGCGCATCGAGCGAAACGCGACCTGGGGTTTCTTCGTCGCGCTGCCCGCAAAAGAGCTTCCCGTGACGGCCGAATGATGTTCCGACTGCCAAAACCTCGTTTTTGCTGCACATCGCCGTGCGTCCGCTGTTAAACCAATATTGACATGCGCCGCCGTGCGCCGCCTCCTCCGTCGGGGAGCCGGCGATCGGGCGGGACGGGCGCCCGATCGCCGGCCGAAGAGGGCTTCCGAGCCGCCGGCGAGTCCTCGCGGGAAGGCCCGGCCCGGCTATGTCAATATTGGTTTAACAGCGGAACCGTGCGAATCGGTGCACCCGTGGACCGAACGGGGCGGTGCGCCTTCGCGAGTCTCGGTTGTGGGCTAGGCGTCCTTCAGCGCTTTGGCGCGCACGGCCTTGCCTTTGCTGCACTTGGGCTTCGCAAGCGGGCAGTGCTTCTTGCAGCAGGGGCACACGCGTCCGTCGAGCACCGATGCCGTCTTTTTCGCTTCCGCCTTCTTCTTGTCCGGTTTCTTCTTCTTGTCTTTCTTCGAGCTCACGTGGATCCTTTCGCACTATGTTCGCGGCCATTCTAGCATGTGCGTCCGTGAGGAGCTCGAAGCCTCCGCGGACGGCAGCGCTCGCACGGCGCCCGCTTCCACGGGGGTTTCACGTGACGAGGCGCGAGGTTTGAATTGTTATGGACTTGGGGACAATCCGTGCAGATTCTGTAGAGTATTGACTCAGGTGGTATAATTTGAGGCTGTCATTTCTGCACACTGGCATACGCGAGAAAGAGTGAGCATGGATTTAGCGAAACAAGCCAAAATCGTCGACTCCATTCATGATACGTTACACGACTTCGTAGGTCAACGCCTGAAAGTTCGGGCCAATATGGGTCGGTCGAAAATCGTCGAGAGCGAAGGCGTTCTCATGCAGGTGCACCCGCAGCTGTTCATCCTCGAGGTGGATCGCAAGCGCGGCCGCACCTCCCGCCAGTCCTACCAGTACGTCGACGTGCTGACGGGCATGGTGGAGCTGTCCCAGAACGGCGAGCCGCTGTTCGAGCCCTTCGTGCCCGAGTCGGCCGACGGTGCGCCCGCCGCGGATCTTATGGACGAGCAGGAAGAGGAGAAGGTCCTGTCCTAACGGCTCAGGGCTGGTTCCGGCAAACCGACGGGTGTCGCAAGCGCGGCACCCGTTTTGCGTTTCCGGCCTTGTTTCTTCTGTCGTGCAGCGAGGTCAGCGTATAGAATAGCGGGGTGGAAAGCGAGCCGGGGATCGACGCAAGAGGAGGGGCCGTGGCGCAAGATCGGGCAAAGGAAGGCGTGCGCTTGCCGTACGTGCTGCGGCATTTCGACGTGTCGTACCTGGGCATCTGCGCACCGCATGTTTGGATATACTGCGTGGCGCACCGCGCGGGGCTCGACTTCGGCGGCGTGGTTATCGGCATCCCGCTGTACATCGCGCTGTCGGCGTTCATGCTGGCGGTGATGCTGCTGGCCTGGAAGGGCAAGGCGCAGCGCGTGGCGCCCAAGCTGGATTGGCCGCTGGCCGCGTTGCAGGCGGCCGCGACTCTGCTGCTGGTGGTGCCGTTGCCCCTGACGGGGGCTGCCAGCGCCACGGCGGCCGCGGTGGCGGCGGGCATCGGCGTGGCGTGGCTGTACTTGCAATGGGCGCCGTTCTATGCGAAGCTCGACGTTCGCGAGGCCATCGCGTGCATCTTCTGCGCCATGGCCGTGGGCTCCGCGCTCAAGGTGCCCATCGACCTGCTGCCGCCCGTTCCGGCGGCCGTCGTGCTCATGGCGCTGCCGTTCGTCTCGGCCGCGCTGGCGCGCCGCGCGCAACGCAGGCAGCCGCCGACGGAGCGCGAGCCGCGGATGTTCTACGACCAGAACCCCATGTCCATCCCGTGGAAGATCCTGTTCGGCGTAGCTGCGTACAGCCTGATCATCGGCGTGATCCAGGGCATGCCCATCCAAGCCGACTACACGCCGTTCTGGATGATGACGTCCGCGCACCACGGGGCCGAGATCGCGGTGTCGCTGTGCGTGCTGTGGTGGGTGTTTGCGAAGGGCGGCCTGCTGCGCTTTTCCAGCCTGTGGCGCGCGATCCTGCTGTTCACGGCCACGGGGCTGTTCTTCCTGCCCGTCATCGGCTCGGCATGGGCGGGCTGGGCGCTCGTGCTCATCTCCATCGCGCAGACGCTCGTGGTCATGCTGTTCTGGACGATGCTGGCCGATGTGGCGCATCATTCGCGCACGTCGCCTTACGTCATCTTCGGCTCGGGCTGGATCGCCTACTCGCTGCCGTTCGCGTTGGGCGAGCTGGCGGGCAAAGCGGAAGGGCTGCACGGCGCGGGATCCGCGGTGCTGCTGGCGTTGGCCTACCTGCTGACCATCGCCGCGGTGTTCGCGCTCAACGAGGCGAACTTCTCGCAGCGCCGCATCTTCGCCGATTTGGAAGGCCCCGCGCCCGAACGCTCCATGTTCGCGAGCATCGACGAGGGCTGCGAGCGCTTGGGGTCCCAGCGGGGCCTCACCGCGCGCGAAGTGGAGGTGCTGCAGCTGTTGTGCAAGGGCCGCTCGAAAAGCTATATTGCAGAAAGCCTGTTCATCAGCGAGAACACCGTGCGGTCCCACTCGAAGCACATCTACGCGAAGCTCGATGTCCATTCGAAGCAGGAGATTTTGGACCTGATCGCGCAGGGCTAGGCGATCCCCGCCACCTTGCCGTCCCGGTCCACGAAATACGCGCCCAGGATCGCATCGCGCTCGCGGGCGAACGCCAGGCCGCGTTCGATCCCCAATGCTAGCAGGGTGGTCGAGTAGCCCTCCGCATCGATCGAACGGCGCGCCACCACGGTGGCTCCCGCGGCGTCCGTCTCGACGGGGAAGCCCGTCTTCGGGTCGAGGATGTGGTGGTAGAACACGCCATCTCGCTCGAAGCAGCGCTCGTACACGCCGCTGGTCACGGCCGAGGCGTCGCGCACGGTCACGGCGCCCACGATGGAGCCCTTGTCGCGCGGATCCTGCAAGCCTACGCGCCATGGGCTGCCGTCTGGCTTCTGCCCGTGCGCCATCACGTTGCCGCCCAGGTTCACCACGAACGAGTCCAACCCGTGCTCGGCTAGCACCGCGGAAAGCCGGTCGGCGATCCATCCCTTCGCGATGCCGCCTACATCCACGGCCGCCTGCGGGTCGGCCAGCTGCGCCCAGGACCCGCCGGGCTCTCCGGCCTCGCTTACGCGCAGCGCGCGCCAATCCACGTGCGTCAGCGCGCGCTCCACGTCGGCGCGCTCGGGCACCGTGCCCTCGTGGAAGTTCCACAGCCGCACCGCCGAGCCCACGGTGACGTCGAACAGGCCCTCGCTGTCGGCGCAGTACCCGATGGCCGCGCGCAGCAGCTCGGCCGTGTCGTCGTGGACGGCCACGCGCTTGCCTGCAGCCGCGTTCAGCCGCGAGATGTCGGAGTGCGGCAGCGTGCGCGAAAGCCGCCGCTCGAACGCGCGACTCGCGCCGCGGGCCGCGTCGAACGCGGGGGCGCACTGCGCGGCATCGGCGTAGGCTTGCAGGGTGATGATCGTGTTGAACGCGTAGAACTGGTGCGTCATCATGCCCGCGTCGTTGGGCCCGTGCGTTTCGTGCACGTCTTCCAGCGGGATGGGGTCGTATGCGTCGCGATATTCCATGCCGCACAGTATATCACCCGGTTCGTGTCATGGCACAACCTGCGAAAACACCCCGTCCGTGTACTGTTGCGCCACCCGTTTGCGCCGCATCATGAACCCATCGTGATCGACCGGCGGGCATTCCCTCCCTGATCTTCCCGCTCGTCAGCCGATCGCGATCCGGCAGCGGCTGAGCGAAGGGTCGCGCCGCGACGGTGAGGGAAGCAGACACAACCAAGGAGGAGCCATGATCCAGAACCCGAACGAAATCGCCGCCCGCCAGCGTATGGAAGAAGCCATGAGTCGCATCGAGGCGAACGTGCGCACGCGCCTGCAGATGAACCGCCGCCAGTTCGTCTGCGGCAGCGCCGCAACCATGGCGTTGGCCATGCTCGGCCTGGCCGGCTGCTCGCCGAAGGCCGACGCGAACGGCGGCGTGGGCTCGCAGGCGTACAAAGCCGGCACCTACGAGGCCAGCGCCGAGGGCCGCAACGGCGCCGTCAACGTGAAGGTCACGTTCACCGACGACGCTATCGACGCCATCGATGTCGAGCACGAGGAAAGCCGCAACATCGGCGATGCCGCCATCGATATCCTCAAGGACAAGTATCTCCAGTCGCAAAGCCTCAACTTCGACACCGTCACGGGCGCTTCGCTGTCGTCCATGGCCTTCGCCACGGCCGTGGCCGAGTGCGTCGACCAGGCGGGCGGCGACGTGAAGGCCCTCAAGAAGGCCGACACGGGCATCGAGCCCGCGGCCGCTATCGACGAAGACTGCGACGTGTGCGTCGTGGGCTCCGGCGGCGCGGCGTTCGCGGCGGCCGTCACCGCGGCGGAGGCCGGCAAGACGGTGGTCATGCTGGAGAAGATGGACATCTACGGCGGCAACACGAACGCCGGCGAGGGCACGCTCAACGCGCCCGACCCCGAGCGTCAAGAGCCCCTCGGCATCGAGGATTCGCCTGACCTGTTCTACCAGCAGACGTTCGAAGGCGGCGACGAGTTGGGCGATCCCGCGCTCGTGCGCATCCTGGCCGACAACGCGCTGGACGCCGTGCACTGGATGGAGGACCACGGCCTGGTGTACGAGAAGGAACCGTTCACGGCCATCGGCGGCCTATGGCAGCGCGGTCACGCCGTCGAGGTGGAGAAGAAGGGCGAGCAGGGCGGCAGCTACTACGTGTCGTGCCTGAAGGACAGCGCCGACAAGACCGGCAAGGTCACGCTGTACACCGACGCGAAGGTCGAACAGCTTGTCGAGGAGGGCGGCAAGGTGACGGGCGTCGCCGGAACCCGTCCTTCGAGCGGCGCTTCCGTTGCCGTGCGCGCGAAGTCCGTGGTGCTGGCCACGGGCGGCTACTCCCGCAACGCCGAGCTGGCCATGGAGTACGACAAGCGCGTGACGAAGGACATGCCCTCGTCGAATGTGTGCTCGTCTACCGGCGACGGCCTGGGATTGGGCGAAGGCGTGGGCGCGGGCCTGCGCAACATGGAGCTGGTGCAGATCCACCCGCTGGGCGACCCGCAGAACGGCGGCGTGGCCACGTTCGTGGGCAACTGGCTGGGCGTCGAGGACTACGTGATGGTCAACGACGAGGGCAAGCGATTCATCCGCGAGGACGAGCGCCGCGACACCATCGCCGACGCCATCCTCGAACAGCCCAACGACGAGATGTGGCTGCTCGTGGACTCCACCGACATCGCGGCCGACCGCGCCGACCAGATCGCCGAGCTGGTGGAGAAGGGCCACAGCTTCAAGGCCGACGACATCGAAGATCTGGCGAACCAGATCGGCGTGCCGGCCGATGCGCTGGCCGAGACGGTGGAGGGATACAACGCCTGCGTGAAAGCCGGCGTCGACACGCAGATCGCCCCAGGCAAGGAGCTGCTGGGCACCGAGCTGTCCGATCCCGCGTACTACGCCTCCAAGCGCATCCCCACCATCCACTACACCATGGGCGGTTTGTGCATCACCACCGATGCGCAGGTGTGCACCGAGGCGGGCGAGCCCATCCCCAACCTGTTCGCGTGCGGCGAAGTCACCGGCGGCGTGCAGGGCGGCAACCGTCTGGGCGGCAACTCGTTCACCGACCTCATCGTGTTCGGCCGCATCGCCGGAGCCTCGGCGGTGGCGAACGCTTAAAGGACAGCGTTCCTATCGCGGATTGCGTTTCATCTGCGGTCAAGAAGGTCGGCGTCCGTGCAAGGGCGTCGGCCTTCTCCCGTTCGGCGCTACTTTCCCGAGGCGGCGCGCGAGAGCTTCAGCCGAGCCAGCTCCGATTGCTCCGCAACGGTGCGAAGCGCCTCGTCGCGGATGTAGGCGGAATCGTCGACGGTAGAGGCTCCGCAAAGAAGCGTAGTCAAAGCTTTGGAGATGTCGATGAGGCGCTTGTTCAGTTCACGATCTGCGGGAGTGTTCATCAGCGTCATCCCTTTCAAGTCCGGTGGTTCGCTCGTGGTATCATCTAGTGCGATCGTTGAAGATCGCGTTTATGCGCGCAATGGCAATGAGAGGCTTCCATTGCGTCCGGCGGTCACGATATGCTCCGATCGGCTGATATTCATGACGGCGGCTCTTTTCCGATGATCGTGGCTCTGCAGTAATCTTAACGTCAGACAATTTATCATAAAACATTAAATCTGTGATGGTGGCTTCGCCGTTTTGTTCCGACTGAATGCCCAGATGGACTGCAAAATTCCTAATTGTAATCATCGGATTACGCAACTTGTCGCACCGGTATTTCAGAAGCCCCCTAGCAGCAAGGTTTCATTGAATGCTAGTATGCTTTTGTAAGCGTGGAGAGACGGTTTTGCGCCATGTTTGTTCGGATGCATCGATCGTACGACGAGGGGCTGGGTGTATGAGGTTTACCGAAGAGGTAGTTCTGTTCGACTTCGCGGGAATCCCGATGGTGGGCTGCCTCGATACCGGATATGCGATCGGTTTGACCGAGCGGGGCGCTGCGGTTTGCTCGCGCATGCTCGAGGAGGATGTTCCCGAGGACGATGTGACCGCGGTGGATCCGGCGTTGCTGGAACATCTTGCGCGCGGCGGCTTCTTCCAGCGGGTCGTTGCCGAGCCGCGCGTGCTTTCGGCGTACCTGCACGTCACGCAGCGCTGCAACCTCGCATGCGCAGGCTGCTACTCGCTAGACGAGCATCGCAACCGCCTGGCCGACGCGCCTCTGGCCGACATGAAGTGCGCGGTGGAAGGGCTTGCCGCCGCCGGATTGTCGCAGCTGATCATCTCGGGCGGCGAGCCGTTCTTACGCGAGGATCTTCCCGACATCGTGGAGCACGCGAAGCGCGCCTGCGGCATCGCGTCGGTCACCGTGCTGTCGAACGGCACGCGCATGACCGAGGAATCGCTGGAGCGGCTGGCGCCGAACGTCGATTGCGTGTCGGTGTCGTTCGACGGCTGCTCGGCTGCCGCGCCGGCGTACATCAGAAGCGAGCAGCGCTTCGACGAGCTGGTGGAAGCCGTGCGCATGGTGCAGCGTGCGGGCATCCCGGCGCACATCATTCCCACGGTACATGCGAAGAACGTGGACGATCTGGCCTTGTACGTGCAGCTGTCGCGCGATTTGGGTGCGTCGCTGAACTTCAGCCTGCTTACCTGCGAGCCTGACGACGAGGTGTTGGGAGGCCTGCTGCCCGGCGCGGACGAGCTGCGCATGCTGGGCCGCGCGCTGCTGACGCTTGACAACGGCAAGCCCCTTCCCGCGATGGATGCGCCCGTAGGCGTGAACCTCACGGTGAAGCGCAACTGCGGGGCCGGCTGCAAGTCGCTCAGCGTAGACGCCGACGGCACCATCTACCCGTGCCACATGCTGCATCGCCCGGAGCTTGCCATGGGCAACGCGTTCACGGGCGCCGTGCTCGATGCGTTGCAGACGGATGTGTCTCGCACGTTCCAAACGCTCGACGCCGAAAAGTTCGAGGACTGCGGATCGTGCCGGTATCTGCGAATCTGCGGGGGAGGCTGCCGAGCCCGCTCGCTGTTCGAATCGGGCAATTTGGAGTCGAAGGACTCCTACTGCCTGATGACCCAGGCATTCTACGACGTCCTGGGAAAAGCCATGTCAGAATCGCTACAACAAAGGAGGTGAAAGAATGCTGTTCTATAGCGACGCGGAACCTTTGTCTGTGTGCTATCCCATCGGGTTTAACGGTTCCTGTTTTGCGGTGGGTTTCTGAGTAAACAGTAAACCCCATCGATGTATTTATCAAAGACCTCTTTCATTAGGTAATGAAAGAGGTCTTTGCGATACTATAGCTTTTATTTGTAAGGTGCTCTGGGAGAAGGAGACGTAATGCCTGACACGGATGTGGAAACAACGGAACGTTTACTTGTTAAAACTCGCAAGATATGTCGTCTTATCGGTCTCGCCATGATTGTCGTCTTTGTCTTCCTTTGCATTTGGTGGCTGGCATCAAGTGGGGTAATGGTTTGTTCTTTGTTCGATCCCGGTTTCTCAGATAACCCTGTTAATGGGTTTACGTTAGTTAACTATGTGTTGTGTGGTATCGCTATGGCTGCGATATGCATCACTCTTATTAAAATATTCTCCGATACTTCAAAAGGCCATTCTCCCTTTACTATGCTGCAAGTTAAAAGGCTTAGGCTGATTGCGATCTCGTTGCTGGCCTATGGTGTTCTTGAGTTTGTAATGACGTGCAGTGCGGCTTTTATGAATCAAGGATGGGCGGGTTCTTCTGCGGGTAGCGTCTCTCCAACTCTGAACTTCTTTCCTTTAGTGGCAGCGGCGGTTGTCTTCGCCTTCTCCTTTGTGTTCAAATACGGCATACTTCTGCAAAAGCTTTCGGACGAAACCTTGTAGGTGGGCTCGATGCCAATCGTTCTTCATCTTGACGAGATCATGGCGGATCGGCATATCTCGCTGAACGAGCTTGCTGACAAGGTGGGAATCACCAACGTCAACCTCTCGCGCATCAAGACAGGCAAAATCAGGGCCGTCCGTTTCAGCACGCTTGACATGCTGTGCGAGGTGCTCAAATGCCAGCCGGGAGATATCCTCAAACACGTTTCCGCCGACGAGGCGAACGCCATGTTCATCGACGAGAATGCCGAGCTGTAAATCCCGTTCGTGTGCATTTTGCAGATCGTCTGCAATTGCCATTTGACAAATGCCTCCAAGACAGGCAGAATATTGCCCCGCGCAATAAGCGCACTACCCGTGGGGATGTAGCTCAGCTGGGAGAGCATCACGTTCGCAACGTGGGGGTCGTGGGTTCGAATCCCATCATCTCCACCACGGAAACTAGATCGGGGCGAGGCCAACGGCTTCGCCCCGATTTTTCTGTAATGGGTGGCGAGAGTCTCGGAAATGTGGTATAAAATATCTGGTCGCTAAGGCGGCTTCCAAGTGCCGGGGGATGTCCCCCGGCTATTTTTGTCTTAGGGGTTATTGAAGCTGGGGGGATGCATGTTGAATGAGTTGTCCTTGTTCGTGGACGAAAGCGGCTCTGAGGGGAAAGGGTCGAAGTACTACCTCCTTACTCTTGTGTTTCATAATCAGTCCAATGACATCCTTAATAACATTGCAGCTTATGAGCAAACCCTCAAGGACAAAAGCCTTCCCGACGTGCCGTTCCATGCCTCTCCGCTGATGAATGGAAACGATGAATACGAAGGCTTTGATATGGCGACTCGAAAAAAGCTCTTAGCGGCTTTTGCCTCATTTGTTCGCCGACTTCCCATCGCCTATACCACGTTTCTTTATGAGAAAAAGCTATTCGATACTAATGATGCTCTAGCCGCTAGAATGCGTCGTGATGTAGTGACGTTTCTTTTCGACCACTTAGAGAGGTTTCAGTCGTTCGACATTGTCAAAGTTTATTACGATGACGGCCAGAAGATCGTCTCTCAAACTTTACGTTCGGCAGTTGGGTATGCATTAGCAAAGGACTCTGTTTTATTCAGGAGTTGCGACGTTACTGCTTATCGGCTTTCTCAGGTCGCCGATCTCCTTTGCACCCTAGAGCTCACTGCGCATAAGTACGAAAACAAAGAAAGCACTCCTACCGACGAGAAAGTGTTTGGTGGATCGATCGCGTTCAAGAACAACTATTTAAAGAATGCTCGGCGGAAAAGAATGAACTAGCTGGCCGCTTTTCGTTCAAGTAAATGCCGTGCTTTAGGAAAGGGCTGACACGTGAGATGTTTTGAAGGAACTTTAGCCCAGCAGGCTTTTTCTCAGATGCAGAAAGAGATTCGCAAGGAGATAGAAAGCCTTCCGGATGAAAGGTTCACAAATACCGAGCAAGAGGCATGGATAGAGTATTTCGTTTCCAAGTACGAGGTAGATCCATTTGAGATCAATGAAGATGGGATCGAATACTCTATAGACGAACATGATATCCGGGTCTACAACACTTGGCATAGCATGATTTCTTATGAACCTGAGTATTTACTAGTCCCCGGTCTTTCTGTTGTGTGCCGGGTTCCATTTGTCGGCGAATCTGACTTGCTGAAGTTAACTCCAAACCCCCATACGTTAGATATTTTCGAAGTCGATAAAATCGTGGAAGGAAGGAATAGCGAGACTGCCCACCTAATCTTAAGTGAGGAAATGCGTCAATCTGATGCAAGCGCCGATGCAATTCAAAAACGCTTTTCAGGCAGGGTTTCAAGTTTAAAAGAAGAAGTTTCAAGAAACAATGCAGAAGCCGTTCGCTTTAATGCCGCTCTTCCAGGTTTGGTGGAAGAATCTATCAGAAAGAGAGCAGATCAGCTCGATCGTCTTCATAGCCTAAAAAGAGAGCTCAAAATTCCTCTAAGAGCCAATAGAGAGACTGCTCCCATTCCCATTAAAAAGAAAAAACTTGTCTTTCCCGCCCCTAAGCCATCTGAAGACAGATCGCCAAGCTATGCGATCAAGGACGAAGACTATGAAAATATTCTTGATCTTATCGATAAACAATGTAGCACATTCGAACTGACACCTAGTTCGTATAGCTCACTTGGAGAAGAGCAGCTGAGGGATATCGTTCTCGCTATGCTAAACACTCACTATGAGCAGATGGCTACCGGGGAAACTTTTAGAAAGTCTGGAAAAACTGATATTAGTATTCCCTTCGAAGGACATGCGGCCTTTATTTCCGAATGCAAAATTTGGCATGGAGAAAAAGCTCTAAGAAAAGCTATCGATCAACTTTTTAGTTATTCGACATGGCGAGATGTGAAAGTCTCTCTTATCGTGTTTAACCGTGATAACAAGAATTTTCCGTCTTTACTTGATGCGATTGATTCGATGGTGAATGACTATGGCTATAAGGTTAATAAGAGAGGCGAGAGCAGCTGGCGATTCTATGCCACGAACAAGGAGAACGAGCAGCTTATGCAAGTTACTATCCAGGCGTTTGATTTGTTTTGCTAAAGTTGCATGTGGTTTTCAGTGTGTCGATAGCCATGGGTAGCTATTCGTTGACACGAAGGACACATCACCGCTTTTAGCTACTAAATCAATTGTGATCGTTTACGGATGAGCTGGGAGCCCGAATGGTACCTATAGCATCACGCTGCGTATGAACGCGAAGCGTACTATTACCACAGAAGATCATAGATTCGACCCCTCATAGCTGTCACGAAAGCGCGCGCGGGGCAGGCCGCCTGTCTCCGCGGTTTCCCATTCACGGGGTATACTTCTCTCTGACCTGCGATTTGATACCGGAAGTTGTCATGCTGTCTGCGAAAAAGAAGCCGGAAGTTGGTTGAGCGTGGGCCGGGGTGCCCGCATCATAGGGGCATCGACCGCACGAACGAAGGATGGACCTATGAGCTTTCGCGACAACATGCAGCACTTGCGCGCCACGCGCAACATGACGCAAGAGCAGCTAGCCATGCTGCTGGGCGTCAGCCGGCAATCGGTGTCGAAATGGGAGGCCGAGCGCGCGTATCCCGAGATGGACAAGCTGCTGAAGATGTGTGGTCTGTTCGAATGCACGCTCGACGAGTTGGTGACGGGCGACTTGACCGGCCGTCCGGCCAACGGGGCCGCCAGCATTCCGCCGGGAAAGTCCCAGCAGGACGTGACCGGGTACGATCAAGCCATGCGCGTTTTCGCGTGGAAGCTTCCGCTGGGCATCTCCGTCATCCTCGCGAGCGCCGCATTGGCTCTCCTTCTGTCGGATCCCGGGCTCATGCCGATAGCCGAAGTGAGGAGCTTCGCATCCGCGCTCGTGTTCGTCGGCGTGGCCGTCGGTCTCGCGCTCATCCTCCCTGCATCGTTCGCGCGCGGCGCATTCCGCAAGGCGCACCCCTTCGTCGGCGACTTCTACACAGCCGACCAGAAAAGCAAAGCGCGCACCGCTCTGTCGACAGGGCTCGTCGCGGGCATCGGCCTGCTCATGGCGGGGTTGGCCGCGACCATCGTGCTGCAAGCGGACGTGTGGCTCGCAAGCGCGACGTTCTTGGCGTTCGCTGCAGTCGGCGTGTTCGTCATCGTGCGGAGCGCGCTTTTGGGGGCGCGCTGCAATCTGGCGCGTTACAATCGCGCATCGCTCGGGGGCATGAGCGAGGAGCAGATCGAGGCTATGGGCGACGACGGCCTTGCCGAGCGCGCCCGCCGTGCCAAGCGCGAACGCGGCACCTACGCAGCCGTTATGCTTGCGGCGACGGCGGTCGGCCTGGTGTTGATGTTCACGCCGGCGAGCAGGCTGTTCCTGCTGGCATGGCCGGTCGGCGGCCTCGCGTGCCTTGCGATCAAGGCGTTCCGTTCCGCGCGAAGCGACGGTTAGGCGTTACGCGAGGTTCTTCGAAGGAACGGCTGCGCATCGAAGCGTGTCAAATCGCACGTCCCTTTGACACATCTGACACACCTTTAGCAACTAACAGGTTCGACCAGGGCGAAGCTCGCCCCTGGCGCGCCATTCCCAAAATCGGTTCTAAGGAGAGCATATGAGCACGACGATCGTCGCACGAGAGGTGAAGAAATCGTTCAGCATCGGGCGCGGAAGCAAGCGTCGGGTCGCCGACGTGCTGCGCGGCGTCAGTTTGCGCGTCGAGTCCGGCGAGATGGTGGGCATCGTGGGTCCTAGCGGATCGGGGAAGTCGACGCTGCTGTACTGCCTGTCCGGATTGGAGGCGGCCGACTCGGGCTCCATCCAGATGATGGGCGCGCAGATGGTGCATGCGGGCCGCAACGCGCTGTCCAGAACGCGCCGCGACCACGTGGGCTTCATCTTCCAATCGTACAACCTCATCCCGTCGCTGAGCGCAGGGGAGAACGTGTCGCTGCCCGCGCGCCTGGCGGGCCGTCCCATCACGAAGGCGCAGACGAGCGCGGTGCTGAAAAGCGTAGGCCTCGACGGCAGGGGAAAGAGTCGCCCCGGCGATCTGTCCGGCGGCGAGCAGCAGCGCGTGGCCATCGCCCGAGCGCTTGCGGGCGGCGCGGACGTGATCTTCGCGGACGAACCCACGGGCGCGTTGGATTCCCGGAACGGCCGTGCGGTGCTGAGCATGCTGCGGCGCATCGCCGACGATCCGAAACGTTCGGTGGTGATGGTGACGCACGATTTGGAAGCCGCGTCCATGGCGGATCGCATCCTGGTGCTGCGGGACGGGCAGGTTGCGCGAGAGATGGGGCGCTCGACGCCCGCTCAGATCCTTGCAGCGTTGGAAGACGGGGAGGTGCCGGCATGATGCGCTTGGCGTTCTCGGATCTGCGCGATCACGCCGCCACGTGGATCGGCGCGTTTCTTGTGGCCGTGGGCTGCGGCTACATAGGTGGCTGGGCGGTGTCGATCGAAGCTTCTGCTGAAACGTTCGACGTCTTGCGCAGCGTCGGCTCCGTCGTGATCGCGTTCTCGTCGGTTGCGGCGGTGGCTGTGCTGGCGTTGACGGCCAATCTTACCGTGGACACGCAACGGCGCTCCTATGCTCTATGGCAGTTGGCGAACATGAAGCCAAGGCTCGTGAGCGCGGTGGTGCTCGTGCAGTTGGTAGTTGTTGCGGTGCTGGGCGCCATATGCGGCACATTGCTGACGACCATAACGTTCCCTCCTCTGTTCCCGTGGGTATTCGGCGCGCGAGTGGAGTACGCGCAGGCAGTTCCTCGGGTGGGCGCAGCGTTGATGCCTTTTGTGTGGCTCGCGGTGGCGGGCACGTTCTTGTGCGGAGGGCTGAAGGGCGCCCGCAGCGCGGGGAGGACGTCGCCCCTGGCTGTCTTGCGCGAGTCGAAACCGAGGCGCGCGGGAATGACGTGGATGCGCGTCCTGCTGTTTGCAGGGTTGGCAATCGGCGCTTGGCAGGTTGCCGCCATCATGATCGGCTCCGTACCCGGGGTGGTCATGAACTGGTCGCTGTACCTGCCCATTTTGACGACGGCGGGAATCGCCGCCGTCGGTCCGCTTGCGTTCGCGGCGATTTTGAAGGCGTGGACGTCCGTCGTTCCGCAGTCGCGCTGGAATGCGTGGTACGTGGCGCGGCACACCGCTCGTTTCGGCCTGAGCGCCAGCACCTCGGTCGAGACGCCCATCATGGTCGGCTTCGGCTTGGTGGCGGGCATCTACTCCGTCATGAGCATATGGGCGGATTATTCAGGGCAGCACGGCATGACCTTCACCGGCCTCGATTGGACTGCTGCCATCCTCATGCTCGGCGGCCCCGTCCTCCTGTGCGCCATCGGGGCGGCGGTCAGCGTGGTCATGACGTCGAAATCGCGCACCCGCGACGTGGCCCTTCTCATCGCCGGCGGCGCGCGGCCGCGCACGCTGCTGGCCGCGGCCGCGTGCGAGGCCTTCATCCATGCCGTCACGGCAACGCTGGCGGGCATGGCGGCCGTGGCCGTCTCCAACGTCGTCACCGCGTACGCTGTCGGCATGCCGCTGTTCGACGGGTTGGCTTTCGGAGAGGGTCTGGCCGTCTCGCTCGCGGGCTTCGTCCTCGTCCTCGCCGCGACGCTCGTGCCCACGCTCGCCGCCCTTCGCAAAGAGCCTGCAACCGTCCTCGCGATGGGGGAGTGAGTCGCGGGACGTTTCAGGATTGGTCTTCGGCGGCCGCTTCGGAAGGCTCGCGACGGAATCGGCGCAACAGCGGAAGGGGCAGGGTGGCAGAGAATGCACGCTATGCATGATTTGCAGGCGCTTTCCGCTGTGATCTATGAAAGAAACCCCAGGTCGTCAAAAAAAGGCGATAAAGAAAATCGTGCAGAGCGTTAAATCTCTTCCATGCGGGAGGCGACCCGCTGCTGATCCGGCTTCGGCAGCGGGCCGTTCGAGCCCCTCCTGCCTTGCGGTCTGCTTGGGTCGGCGGCTGCTGCGGGAAGTTGGCAAACCCGTGCCAATGTGGCCGCAGGTTCTTCTTTAAAGAAGAACCTGCGGCCACATTGGCA